>SAMEA3663124__coassemble_76_pt1 | contig 35521 bp, 30 predicted proteins | sample SAMEA3663124__metabat2_low_PE_015 | metagenome-assembled genome bin SAMEA3663124 (sample SAMEA3663124) | pig gut metagenome | biome: pig gut; feature: pig-associated habitat; material: faeces | place: Denmark | collected 2012
GAAAGCCCAACAATCACATAGCCCAGGGCAGCGCCCTGGGTAAACATTATACCCCCCACATCTCCATTCGCCCTGTAAGGGCAAAAGCCTAATTATTAAGGTGTTGCCCTTCTTGCTCTGGCAAGCGGCAAAGCCGAGTCCAGGGCGCACTATTCAACATATACACTCAACACCCAGGGCGCTGCCCTGGGCTATGTGGTTGTTGGGCTTTCAGCCCGCATTGATTGAGTTTTGACACACCCTCCTCCTATATTAATACTCGCTCCAAGACTTGATGCCGATGTCCTCAAGCTTAGTTGTGCAGAACGCATAGATGAATGCGCTTGCGAGGCGTGCGTTCGTGATAAGAGGCACGTTGAGGTCGATGGCAGCACGGCGAATCTTGTAGCCGTTGGTAAGCTCAGAGCTTGTGAGATTCTTCGGAATGTTCACAACCATGTCGATAGTGTGGTTGTGCAGCAAGTCGAGAGCCTTAGGCTCGTCGCCCTCCTCAGACGGCCAGAGCACGTGTGTGTTCTCGATGCCGTTCTCGTTGAGGAACTTGCTTGTGCCGCCCGTAGCATAGAGCTTGTAGCCGTGGTCGATGAGCATCTTAGCAGCGTCGAGCATAGCCACCTTCTGCTTAGCGCCACCGGTAGAGAGAAGGATGTTCTTCTTCGGGATGCGATGGCCTACAGAGAGCATACTCTTGAGAAGAGCGGTGTTGGTGTCGTCGCCCAAGCAGCCTACCTCACCGGTAGAGCTCATGTCTACGCCGAGCACCGGGTCTGCCTTCTGCAGACGGTTGAACGAGAACTGCGAAGCCTTGATACCAACATAGTCGAGGTCGAAGAGGTTCTTGCTCGGCTTCTCAACCGGCAAGCCAAGCATAACGCGTGTGGCAAGCTCGATGAGGTTGATCTTGAGCACCTTGCTCACGAACGGGAACGAACGCGAAGCGCGGAGGTTACACTCGATAACGAGGATATCGTTGTCGCGAGCCATGAACTGGATGTTGAACGGACCGTTGATATGCAGTTCCTTAGCAATCTGACGGCCTACACGCTTACAGCGGCGCACGGTCTCTACATAGAGCTTCTGCGGCGGGAACTGGATGGTAGCGTCGCCAGAGTGAACGCCGGCGAACTCGATGTGCTCAGAGATAGCGTAAGCGATAACCTCGCCGTTCTTTGCCACAGCATCCATCTCGATTTCCTTAGCATGCTCGATGAACTTGCTCACAACAACCGGGTGGTCTTCGCTCACGTTAGCCGCAAGCTGCAGGAATCGCTTCAGCTCGTCCTCGTTAGAGCATACGTTCATGGCAGCACCAGAAAGCACGTACGACGGACGAACGAGTACCGGGAAGCCCACACGCTCGATGAAGCGGTCGATGTCATCCATGCTTGTGAGAGCGCTCCACTCAGGCTGGTTGATGCCGTTGTTGGTGAGCATCTGCGAGAACTTCGCACGGTCCTCAGCGTTGTCGATGTCCTGAGCCTTTGTACCGAGGATAGGCACGTGCTGCTCGTCGAGGAGCACAGCGAGGTTGTTAGGAATCTGACCGCCGGTAGATACGATAACGCCGTTAGGCTGCTCGAGGTCGATGATATCCATAACACGCTCAAAGGTGAGCTCGTCGAAGTAGAGACGGTCGCACATATCGTAGTCGGTAGACACGGTCTCGGGGTTATAGTTGATCATAACCGAGCGGTAGCCCTCCTTGCGGATAGTGTTCAGAGCCTGAACGCCACACCAGTCGAACTCTACAGAAGAACCGATGCGGTAAGCACCCGAACCGAGTACGATGATAGAGCGATGGTCGTTCTCGAAGGTGATGTCGCTCTTTACGCCAGCGTATGTTACGTACAGATAGTTGGTCTGTGCAGGATACTCGGCAGCCAGGGTGTCAATCTGCTTAACAACCGGCAGGATGCCGTAGTTCTTACGACGGTTGCGCACGACGAGCGACGCCTTGCGCATCGACTTGAGCTCGTCCTCAAGACCTACGGCGCGTGCAATCTGGAAGTCGGTGAAGCCGTATACCTTAGCCGTGCGCAGGAGTTCCTTGTCGAGAGTGTTGATGTTGCACTTCTTCATAGCCTCATCGATGTCGATGATGTGCTGGAGCTTCTCGAGGAACCACTTGTCGATCTTTGTAAGTTCGTGAATCTGGTCGACGGTGTAGCCCTTGTGCATAGCCTTAGAGATGACAAACACACGCTTGTCGGTCGGCTCGCGCAGAGCAGCGTCGATATCGTCTATCTCAAGCTCCTTGTTCTCAACGAAGCCGTGCATACCCTGACCGATCATGCGCAGACCCTTCTGTATAGCCTCCTCGAAGTTGCGACCGATAGCCATAACCTCGCCTACCGACTTCATTGAAGAGCCGAGCTCCTTGTCTACGCCGCGGAACTTAGAGAGGTCCCAACGCGGAATCTTGCAGACAACATAGTCGAGTGCAGGCTCGAAGAATGCAGATGTGGTCTTTGTCACAGAGTTCTTCAACTCGAACAAGCCGTAGCCCATGCCGAGCTTAGCCGCAACAAAGGCGAGCGGATAGCCCGTAGCCTTAGAAGCGAGAGCAGAAGAACGGCTCAGACGAGCGTTCACCTCGATTACGCGGTAATCTTCCGACTGCGGGTCGAAGGCGTACTGCACGTTACACTCGCCGACGATGCCGATGTGGCGGATAATCTTGATGGCGAGAGCGCGCAGCTTGTGATATTCAGAGTTGGTGAGTGTCTGCGACGGAGCGATAACGATCGACTCGCCGGTGTGGATGCCGAGCGGGTCGAAGTTCTCCATGTTGCAGACTGTGATACAGTTGTCGTAGCGGTCGCGCACTACCTCGTACTCTATCTCCTTCCAGCCCTTGAGACTCTTCTCGACGAGCACCTGCGGAGAGAACGAGAATGCCTTCTCAGAGATTTTCACGAGTTCTTCCTCGTTGTCTGCAAAACCAGAACCGAGTCCGCCGAGAGCGTAAGCAGCACGGATGATGACCGGGTAGCCGAGTTCGGCAGCCGCCTTGCGTGCCTGCTCCATGTTCTCGCAAGCCTCGCTCTTGATAGTCTTAACGCCTATCTCGTCGAGCTTCTCAACGAAGAGTTCGCGGTCCTCGGTGTCGATGATAGCCTGCACCGGTGTACCGAGCACCTTCACGTTGTACTTGTCGAGGATGCCGTTGCGGTAGAGTTCAACGCCGCAGTTGAGCGCTGTCTGTCCGCCGAACGAGAGGAGGATGCCGTCAGGACGCTCCTTCTTTATCACTTCCTCTACGAAGTAAGGCTGAACGGGAAGGAAATATATCTGGTCGGCAACGCCTTCAGATGTCTGCACTGTTGCGATGTTCGGGTTGATGAGCACTGTCTCTATGCCCTCTTCGCGCAGAGCCTTAAGCGCCTGCGAACCAGAGTAGTCGAACTCGCCCGCTTCGCCAATCTTCAAGGCACCCGAACCGAGCAATAACACTTTCTTTATATTTTCGTCTTTCATTTATTCTGATGTTTAATGATTAATGTTTGATGTTTTATCGGGCTACAGCCCTAAAACACGAAACTTAAACATTCTGATTATTTCACTTTTCGTTCTACAACTCTTCAGTTAGTTCATAGCCTCTACGAACTTGTCGAACATAAACTCTGTGTCTACCGGACCAGAGCAAGCCTCCGGGTGGAACTGGCTTGAGAACCAAGGCTTCGACTTGTGGCGAATGCCCTCGTTCGATCCGTCGTTCATGTTTACGAAGAGCTCCTCCCAGTCGGCACCGAGCGTCTTTGCGTCTACGGCGTAGCCGTGGTTCTGCGATGTTACGAAGCACTTCTCTGTGCCAACCATGCGCACCGGCTGGTTGTGTGAGCGGTGACCGTACTTGAGTTTGTATATATGAGCGCCTGCTGCCTTAGCGAGGAGCTGGTTGCCCATGCAGATGCCGCAGATAGGCTTGTCAGAGAGGCTCATCTGCTTCTGGATGATCTTCACGGCATCCTCGCACATGTCTGGGTCGCCAGGACCGTTAGCGAGGAACAGACCGTCGAACTCCATGTCGGTATAGTCGTAGTTCCAAGGCACGCGTATAACCTCGCAGCCGCGGTTGATGAGACAGCGGATGATGTTAGCCTTCACGCCGCAGTCGACGAGCACCACCTTCTTCTCGGCGCCCTCGTTGTAGCGGATGATCTCCTTGCAGCTCACCTTGTCGACGAAATTAACTCCAGCATACTCGGCTGTAGGTATGTTCTCCGGCTCGTCGTCGAAGAGAATCTTACCCATCATTACGCCGTGCTCGCGCAGCACCTTAGTAAGCTCGCGTGTGTCGATGCCGGTGATGCCGGGCACGTGCTCACGTTTGAGCCACTCTGCAAGACTCTCTACGGCATTCCAGTGGCAGTACTGCTCGCTGTAGTCAGCCACGATGATAGCCGAAGCGTAGATTTTGTCACTCTCCATGAATGTAGGCAGACCGTTCTCTTCTACTGTGAACGGCGGTACACCATAGTTGCCAACCAACGGATAGGTCAGTGTCATAAGCTGTCCAGCGTACGACGGGTCGGTGAGCGACTCTGGGTAGCCCATCATAGCAGTGTTGAAAACTACCTCGCCAGCCACCGGTGCTTCATAACCGAACGACTTTCCGTGGAACTTGGTTCCGTCTTCCAATACTAAAGTTACATTTCTCATACTTATATCTTCTCGAATTTTTATATTTCGTTGTTTGTTTTATCGCGCACATACGCCCTGAAAGCGCAAAAGTCAATTTTCTAATTATCCTTTTGCCCTTTCAGGGCGTGTTTGTTCATGGTTGTTGCAGCGTTCGCCGGCTGCCTTATAACCACAAAACGTGTTTCCTACTTAGTTTTCCCCATGCTACTAATGCCAAGCTGCTGCGTATGTAGCCGGGCACAGCGTCCTACTTCTGTCGGTCGATGTAGTTGACGAACGCCTGGTTGCAGAGCTTTGTTCCGCCGGGCGTGGGGTACTTGCCTGTGAAGTACCAGTCGCCGTGGTGGTTGGGTATAGCCTCGTGGAGTCCGTCTATCGACTGGAACACGAGTTCGACCGGTGTCTTCAGACCTTCCGGTCGGAGCATCTCAGCCACTTTCTGGTTTATCTCCTCGGTAGAGAATGGTTTGTATATGTCGCGTACACAGTTGCGCATCATGTCCTTGGGTTTGAGCAGTTCGAGCTTGCACGCCTCGTAGACACGCTGCAGCAGGTCGTTCATGCCGCGCTCGCGGATAAGCTCGATAGTGGCGCGGAAGACGCAGAACTCCTCCAGACGCGGCATGTCGATGCCGTAGTAGTCGGGGTAGCGTATCTGCGGAGCCGACGACACGACGACAATCTTCTTCGGGTGGAGGCGGTCGAGGATGCGCAGGATGCTCTCCTTGAGCGTCGTACCGCGCACGATTGAGTCGTCTATAACCACGAGGTTGTCCACGCCCGGCTCAATACATCCGTATGTTATGTCGTAGACGTGCGAGGCGAGGTCGTTGCGCGAGTTGCCTTCGGTGATGAAGGTGCGCAGCTTTATGTCCTTTATAGCCACCTTTTCGGAGCGCACGTACGTGTCGAGAATGGCGTGCAGCTCTGCGTCTGTCGGCTCGTGGTCGAGCTGCTGTATCTGCTGCACCTTCTGTCGGTTGAGACACTTCTTGAAGCCCGAGAGCAGTCCGTAGTAAGCCACTTCGGCTGTGTTCGGTATGAACGAGAACACGGTGTGGCTGATGTCGCCGCCAACGGCTTCGAGCACCTGCGGCACGAGCAGTTCGCCGAGCTTTTTGCGCTCGCGGTAGATGTCGCGGTCTGAACCACGGCTGAAGTATATGCGCTCGAACGAGCAAGCCGAGTCGCCGCGCTGTTCGAGTATGCGCTCCATGCGCACCTCTCCGCTACGGCTCACGAGCAGCGCGTTGCCGGGCTGCAGCTCCTTTATGTCTTCACATTCGAGGTCGAACGTAGTCTGCAGCACAGGGCGCTCGGACGCCACGGCTACGAACTCGTCGTTCTTATAGTAGAACGCCGGACGTATGCCCCACGGGTCGCGCATAGAGAACATCTCGCCCGAGCCGGTGAGTCCGCACATCACGTAGCCGCCGTCGAAGTTGGGCATTGTGGTGCGCAGCACGTTCGCCATGTCCATGTGGTTGTCTATATATCTGGTGATGTCCATGCCTTCGAGTCCGAGCTTCTTGGCGTCAACGAAGTTGCGTTCGGCTTCGCGGTCGAGGCGGTGGCCCATCAGTTCGAGCAGAGTATATCCGTCGCTGTAGATGCGCGGGAACATGCCCTGCGTGAGCATCTGCTGGAATATCTCGTCGATATTAGTCATATTGAAGTTGCCGCAGATGCAGAGGTTCTTAGCCTGCCAGTTGTTGCGGCGCAGGAAAGGATGGACGTATGCGAGTCCTTTTTTTCCGGTCGTGGAGTAGCGCAGGTGTCCCATGTAGAGTTGTCCGGCGAAGGGCAGATGGTTCTTTGCGAACTCGGCGTCGGCGAGCAGTTCGGGCGAGAGTCGGGCGTACTCTTTCTGTACGCGTCCGAATATCTCGGTGATGGCGTCCTTGCCTTCGGCGCGCTCGCGGAACATGTATTCCGTTCCGGGCATTCCATCGAACTTCACGCATGCCATTCCGGCACCTTCCTGTCCGCGGTTGTGCTGTTTCTCCATCATCAGATAGAGCTTGTTGAGTGCGAACATCCACGTGCCGTACTTCTCCTGATAGTATTCGAGCGGCTTGAGCAAGCGTATCATTGCCACGCCGCATTCATGTTTCAACGGTTCCACGATGCTTCTATTTTTGTTGTGTTTCTATTGAAGATTACTGTTGTAAGGGTAAAAATTAAGCGCCAAGACAAATAGCCCGACGCTTATATATATACATTATTTCAAAATACCGATAAGTAGACCTGTCAACGACAGTCCAACACTCAGGAACGACATCCACAAAGAGGTAGTAGCACCAACATAAGCATTGTTGGCTTCAACCTTGTTAGGCTCTACGTAGATGTAGTCGTTCTGCTGAACGTAATAGTAAGGAGAGTTGATGAGATTGGCATCGTTCAGATTGAGACGATGAACCTCTTTCTTTCCGTCGACGCCCTCACGGATGAGGAGCACGTTGTCGCGCTTGCCGAAGATGGTGAGGTCGCCTGCCTGAGCGATAGCCTCCATGATGCTCATCTTCTCGTTGGTGACCGGAACCACGCCCGGCGACTTGACAGCGCCGGCAAGAACCACTCTGTAGCTCGACAGACGCACTGTGACTACGGGATTTTCGTTCTCAGAGAAATATGGCTTCACCTTATCAAAGATAAGCTTCTCACACTCGGAGTTGGTGAGTCCTACGACATGCAGCTTGCCGACAACGGGGAAGTTGATCTCGCCGTCGTTGTTGACGAGATACTGCTGCACGGTGCTGTTCATAGCACCCGAATTACCACCGCTGCCGGTAGGCATATTGGCGAAGAGGTTGAACGGACGAGACGTCTCCTGGTCGGACGTTACGACGGCGATGGAGAGCAAGTCCTTAGGCATGATACGAGCATCGTACAAACCTCTTGAAGCGGCAAGGTTGATGGAGTCGATATTCTTGAAATAAGGAACCTTCCTCGCTGCGGCACAACCGCTGAGGAGAACAACTACTGTCGCTATAATTATCGGAAACAATAATTTCTTCATAACAATTATTCAGTCTTTTGTTTAAATATCGACTGCAAAAATACTACATATTTCTGACACTGACAAGTTTTTTGCTTATACATTTCACAGAATAATGCAACAAAGTACAATAGACCGCCCTACGCTACCTCGCCGTCACCCGAACGGAATCCGATCGGACACCGAACGCAACCCGATCGGACGGCGGACGCAACCCGATCGGACACCGAACGCGACACGATCGGACACCGAACGCGACACGATGACACAAACAGAGGCTGGATACACCCCACCAATTGCAACAAACGCCATCACTTTGTAAAAAAACATGTGAGAAGCAGGTGTATTGTCGCAAATTTTATTTAATTTTGTCGGATAATAACATGGCATGTGCTGAAACGAAGCGTGTTCCATCTTTCATTGCTCTTTTCTGCGGATGTCATTAGCCTTAGAACATTATGAATAACAAACAAGCAAGCCCACGACTTAACAAGGTGTTATTGATATACACCGGTGGCACTATCGGCATGGGATGCAACCGCGAGACGGGGGCTCTTGAGCCGCTCAACTTCGACCACCTACTGTCGAACTTTCCCGAATTTGCACTTCTGCAGACGGACGTAGACACTTATCAGTTCACTTCTCCTATCGACTCATCGGACATGAGCCTTCGTCGATGGGCTCAGCTTGTACGCATCATAGCCGACAACTACGACAAATACGACGGATTCGTGGTGCTGCACGGCACCGACACTATGTCGTACACGGCATCGGCGCTCTCGTTCATGCTCGAGAACCTCACGAAACCGGTGATTCTGACCGGTTCGCAGCTGCCTATCGGACAGCTCCGCACCGACGGCAAGGAGAACCTGCTGACGAGTATCGAACTGGCGTCGGCGTTCGGCGAGGACGGACACCCGATGGTGCCGGAGGTGTGCATCTACTTCAGCGGCCGACTGCTGCGCGGCAACCGCAGTACGAAGGAGAGCGCTGACGGATTCAACGCCTTCAACTCGTTCAACTATCCGCACCTGTGCGAGGCGGGCGTAGAGTTCCACTTCAATCCCCACTACATCTTGAAGCCCGACTACACGAAGCCGATGATTCCGCACATGGCGATGGACCCGAACGTGGTAGTGTTCTCGCTCTTCCCCGGCATTCAGGAGAACATAGCGCGCCACATGTTCGACGCACCCGAGCTGCGCGGCATCGTGATGAGAAGTTTCGGCAGCGGCAACGCTCCGCAGAAGCCGTGGCTCACGCGTCTGCTGAAGGACGCTACGCAGCGCGGCGTGACGATAGTGAACATCAGCCAGTGTGTGGCTGGATTCGTGAAGATGGGTCGCTACGACACGGGCTTCCAGTTGCAGGATGCTGGCGTGGTGAGCGGCGGCGACAGCACCGTGGAGAGCGCCATCACGAAGCTCATGTTCCTGCAGGCTCACTACAAGGACCCGCGCGTGATACGCAACCTCATGGGCAGAAGCATCTGCGGCGAGATTACGAAATAGGAACGTAATGCGGGGGGTTAAGCATTTTTACACATTATATATATAGCGGTTTCAGCCAAATGTGCTAACTTTGCTGCGCAGAAACGGTTTTAAAAACAGAAATATTTTTGAAGGAGACACAAATGAAGAGAACAGAATTGAAGGCTTTGGTGATGATGGTCGTCGCTACGGTGTACGCTCTGGCTGCTTCGGCACAGATTCCGCAGGGCTACTACGACGCGCTGAAGGGAAAGAAGGGCGCCGAACTGAAGACCGCCGTCCACAACATAATCAAAGAGGCTACCGTGCTCAGCTACGGCAAGGGCAAGGCTGCCACATGGTGGGGCTTCTACCTCACCGATAACGACAACGGATACGTAATAGACCGCTACTCGCCGGAGAAGGTGGAGTTCGGAGCATGGGGCGAATCGTGCAGCTCGATGAATATCGAACACTCGTTCCCGAAGAGCTGGTGGGGAGGCGACGAGCGCCAGGCATACAAGGACCTCTACAACCTTATGCCGAGCGACGCCAGCGCCAACCGCAAGAAGAGCAACTACGGCATGGGCGTAGTAGCTAACGCTACATACGACAACGGCGTGATAAAGGTGGGCACGGGCGACAGCGGCAAGAAGCTGTGGCAGCCTTACCCCGAGTGGCAGGGCGACTTCGCTCGTGCATACCTCTACATGGCTACATGCTATCAGGACTATGCGTGGGTGAAGGAGGGCTTGAACTCGCTTGAGACGGGCGACTATCCTACGCTGCAGAAGTGGGCGTCTGACCTCTACATCAAGTGGGCGAAGCAAGACCCCGTGAGCGACCTGGAGGCTAAGCGCAACAACATCGTGTACAGCATTCAGGGCAACCGCAACCCGTTCATCGACTTCCCTAACCTCATGGAGTACATCTGGGGCGACAGCATCAGCTACGAGTTCGACCCGGCTACAACGGTTGTGACGAAGCAGGTGGTGCCGGAGAACAGCATGATGTGTATCTACCTGGCAAGCTACAAGGATACGGACGGCGGATGCACCATCGAGACCACACTCCATCCGAAGGAGGGCGCAGAGGTTTGGGAGCGCACAAGCTCGTACGGATGGAAGGGCACGGGCGCTATCAAGGAGGGTTCTAACAAGTATGCTACGAAGTATGCGGCAGAAAGCTCGGTGGTGACGCCGGAGATTGACCTCGGCGGATACAAGGAGGCTACGGTTTCGTTCAGTCATGCGGTGAACTACGCGCAGAACCCGAGCGAGAAGCTCAGCGTGGAGGTGCGCTGCGAGGGCAAGACGACGAAGCTCGAGGGCTTCTGGCCTACGGGTGACAGCTGGAGTTTCGTAGACTCGGGCGACATCGACCTCAGCGCTTGGGCTGGCAAGAAGATTAACATCGTGTTCCACTATACAAGCACCACAAGCGAGGCTCCGACATGGGAGGTGCGCGACATTGCGCTCACCGGCGTGAAGGGCAGCGCGGCTACGGCTATAGGCAGCGTGGCTGAGGGCACGCAGGGCACATTCGACCCCACTCAGCCGTACACCGTGTACGACCTCAGCGGCAGAGTGGTAACGGGCGATGCGCAGCACGGCGTATACGTAGTGAAGCAGGGTAAGAACATATTTAAGGTGATGCGCTAATGATAAACATCAATCATCTTGTACAACTGAAGGCGTTCGCACGCCAAGATGCCTTGCTGCTCGCACTGTTGTGGGCAGCAAGCTTCGCATGTATAATGCTGCTCAACGCGGGTTTCATCGGCAATATCTTAGCTCTGGCTACGCCGTTCCTCGTAGGCTACCGACTGAAGGCGTTCCGAACGGAGGCGCTCTTCGGCGTGATCTCGTTCCGCCGCGCCTACGCCTATTCACTCTATGTGTTCATCTATGCTTCGCTGGTGTTCGCACTGGTGCAGTACGCCTACTTCCAGTTCTTGGATAACGGCGCGTTCGCCAATCTTATCACCACAACGATGAAGCAGCTGGCACCTATCTACGAGCAGCAGGGCATATCGAAGGCGGAGATAAAGAACAGCATGGACGTAGTGACGATGATCACCCCGGTGCATTGGGCGTTCATGTTCATGATGCAGAACCTCGCCATCGGCGCTATTGTAAGTCTGCCGATTGCGCTTATCGGAAAAAGAAACAGATATTAATTAGAAGGATGGTTAGTTAGATAGTTGGATAGTTAAATAGTTAAATAGTTGAATAGTTGGATAGTTGGTTGATTAAATAGTTAGTTGGTTAGATAAAATATCTCACCACAACAACATCACAACATCATATCTCAACACAACAACACAACAACACCTCAACATCATATCTCACCACCTCAACACCTCAACATAACAACATAACAACATCACAATGGATATAACAGTAGTAGTTCCTTTGTTCAACGAGGAGGAATCGCTCCCCGAACTCTACGCGTGGATAGAACGCGTGATGAAGGCAAATAACTTCACATACGAGGTGATCTTCGTAAACGACGGCTCCACCGACAACTCGTGGAACGTAATAGAGGGTCTCTCGCAAAAGTCGACGACAGTAAAAGGCATCAAGTTCCGCCGCAACTACGGCAAGAGTCCGGCGCTCTTCTGCGGTTTCAAAGAGGCGCAGGGCGACGTCGTAATCACAATGGACGCCGACCTGCAGGACTCGCCTGACGAGATACCGGCTCTCTACCACATGATTAAGGATGAGGGCTACGACCTCGTGAGCGGATACAAGCAGAACCGCAAGCAGGGCGACCCGCTCTCGAAGACTATACCTACGAAACTCTTCAACGCTACGGCACGTAAGGTGAGCGGCATTCATAATCTGCACGACTTCAACTGCGGACTGAAGGCTTACCGCAAGGATGTGGTGAAGAATATCGAGGTGTACGGCGAGATGCACCGATACATACCTTATCTGGCTAAGAACGCAGGCTTCGACAAGATAGGCGAAAAGCCGGTGCATCATCAGGCACGCAAGTTCGGCAAGTCGAAGTTCATGGGCTGGAACCGCTTCTTCAACGGCTATCTCGACCTTATCACGCTGTGGTTTCTCTCAAGTTTCGGCAGAAAGCCTATGCACGTGTTCGGCTTCCTCGGCACGCTGATGTTCTTCCTCGGCTTCCTCTCGGTGGTAGCACTGGGCGCAGACAAGCTCTGGTGCCTGGCTCACGGCATTCCGCAGCGACTCATCACCGACTCGCCTTACTTCTTCATCGCGCTCACCGTGATGATGATTGGCACACAGTTCTTCCTCGCCGGATTCATCGGCGACCTTGTGAGCCGCTCGTCGCAGAACCGCAACGACTATCAGATTGAGAAGACGCTGCGCTGCGAGTCATAAACAAACTTTCAGACAAAATGCGAACAACAACAATAACGACAGCCATCGCTATGGTGGCGCTGTTCGTGCTGGCTGCGTGCTCGTCTATCGACTGTCCGCTGAACAACCGCGTGTATGCCACGTTCAGACTCGACGCCGGCATGAAGACGATGGAGGACACGCTGACAGTGGCTGTGCCGCGCGCTGCCGACTACAAGGACGACGACACCGTGATAATCAACCGACTCGCTGACTTCGACAGCATCGCGCTGCCGATGAGCTATCAGCGTGCGGTGGATGTGTATGTCTTCGGCATAAAGCAGAAGGACAGCGACGTGAGCACGACGGACACGGTGTGGGTGACGAAGGAGAACAACCCGCACTTCGAGTCGGTCGACTGCAACCCGCAGTTCTTCCACACCATCACGGACGTGAAGTTCACCACGGAGGCGATTGAAAACATAACGATAAACTATAATAAGGTAACATACAATGACGGTAAAGCGCACTTCCTCATTCGTTTCAAGGGTCATAACAATTAGCCTGTTGCTGATTGCGGTGACGACGGCGACGGCGCAGAGCAGAAAGGATGCTACGGCGGATAAAAAGCTGACGGCACAGAAGGACACGGTGGCGTTCTTCCGCGGCGTGGCGGTGTCGGCTGACGTGGTGGGACTGGCGCAACTGGCGTTCAGCGACTACGGACAGTACGAGGCAGCGCTGCGCATCAACCTCAAGGACCGCTACTTTCCGGTGTTCGAGCTGGGATACGGCACGGCAGACTCTGACAACCCGACGACAAATCTTAAGTACAAGACGTCGGCGCCATACTGGCGTGTGGGCATGGACTTCAACATAGCGAAGAACAAACACGACGCTTACCGCGTGTATGCCGGCGCACGCTATGCCATGACTTACTATAAGTTCGACGTCGTGGGCAACGGACTGAAAGACCCGGTCTGGGGCGACGACGTAGACTACAACGTGAAGGGAATGAAGGCCTACTATCATTGGATGGAGGCTGTGTTCGGCGTGGACGCGAAGATAGCCGGTCCGCTTCGGCTGGGCTGGTCGGTGCGCTATCGCAGACGTATCGCTCACGACGACGGCAACATCGGAAAGACTTGGTATGTGCCGGGCTACGGCAAGCAAGGTGGCAGTCGACTGGGCGGCACTTTCAACATAATCTTTGAGATTTAGTATATGACAAACAAAAAACTTTTGTGGCGATTGCCATTACTCGTGTTCCTCATTATCGGAACAATATATATTGTAAGACAACAGCGTAGCATGCCTTATCAGCACGATGAGGGACAGATATTCGGCACGTTCTATCACATCACTTATCAGAACGACTCTTCTATTCAGACAGACATTCTCGCAGAACTGCAGAAGGTGGACAACGCTTTGTCGATGTTCAACAAGGAGTCGATCATCTCGCACATCAATCGCGGCGAGAACGTGGAAACGAACGAGATGTTCGAGAGTGTGTTTAATCTGGCTGAGAAAATCTCCGACAACACCGACGGAGCGTTCGACATAACGGTGGCACCGCTCGTGAACGCATGGGGATTCGGCTTCAAGACGGGCAATCCGCCAACAAAGCAGACGGTAGACTCGCTGCGTGCTATCGTGGGTTACAAGAAGGTGAAGCTCGTGAACCATCGCATCGCGAAGACTGATGCGCGCGTAATGCTCGACTGCAGCGCTATTGCTAAGGGCTACGGCTGCGATGTGGTGGCGCGTCTGCTCGAAAAGCGCGGCATAAAGAACTATATGGTGGAGATTGGCGGCGAGGTGGTTACGCACGGCATCAGCGAAAAGCGTCTGCCGTGGAAGATTGGCGTGACGAAGCCGTCGGACGACTCACTGAACGTGAACAACGAATTGCAGACCGTGCTCAACGTGAAGGATCGCGCAATGGCGACAAGCGGCAACTACCGCAACTTCTACTATCGTGGCGGCAAGAAATATGCACACACTATCGACCCTGCTACGGGCTATCCCGTGCAGCACAGCATTCTCTCGGCAACGGTGCTCGCAAAGCGCTGCGCGGAAGCCGACGCTTATGCTACGGCGTTCATGGTGATGGGCATGGAGAAAGCAAAGAAGGTGCTCGAAAAGCATCCAGAACTGATGGCTTATCTCATCTACAGCGACGACAAGGGCAACCTGCAGGTATGGTATTCGCCGTCTATGGAGGACAAGATTCAGAAATAGGAGGCTACGGCTTTCTTGCCGTAGCCATTGAATTCTGATAATTCAAAATTCAATAATTCCTAATTGCAGCGCATTGCGCTGCAATAATTCAAAACTCAAAATTCAAAACTCAAAATTCCCCATGCTGAATCTCTACGACAAGCTTCGCGAGATACCATTGTTCCAGGGTCTCACAAGCGACAACCTCATGCAGATTATAGGTCAGACGAAGTTCAGCTTTAAGAAATTCGGCAAGAACGATATAATAAAAAAGGAGGGAGAGAAATGTGATAACGTCGCCATTCTATTGAGTGGCGACGTAAAGACTATCGCTTACGCCGACGACCACGGCTACTCGATAGAGGAATATATAAAGGCTCCGTACATCATTCAGTTGGAGCATTTCATGGGCCTTTCGCCGCATTATACACGCACGTTTACGTCCATTGGCGAAAGCAACACGGTGGAGATCGGACAGAGCGACCTTATGCACATCTCCGACGAATTTATCATTTTCCGTATCAATCTTCTTAACATCGTCTCCGCAATAGCACAGAAAGCGGAGAGCAAACTATGGCGTCCGATGCCGGCTGACACAAGGAGTCGCATCGTGTTCTTCCTGAAGTCGCACTGCCTCTACCCTACCGGCGCAAAGGTGTTGCGCATAAAGATGACGCGACTTGCACAAGAACTCGGCATTAGCCGCCTCAACGTATCGGAAGCGCTCAATGCCATGCAAGCCGACGGACTGCTGCACTTCAGCAGAGGAATAATTAGTGTGCCGCTAATTGAAAAGTTGAAATAAAAAAATGCCCAACGGCATCTCGCAGTAGGACATTTAAACCTTTATAACCAATATTTAATTGTACAAGAACCTTAATACTTCTTATTAATTCAATAGGTTCAACTGTTGCTGTTGCAAACACATTCTGCTTTGCTTAAACATTGCAATATGAACGACTCAGCGTTATAATCAGAATGATTAAGCTTCACAACTTGCATTTGCAACCGCAAACATTACTCAGCCTTCGGCTCAGCTTCAGCCTTTGGCTCAGCAGCCTTAGCCTTCTTTGCAGCAGGCTTCTTTGCTGTCTTTGCAGCCTTCGGAGCAGCCTCAGCCTTCGGAGCCTTTGTCTTCTCGAGCTTAGCACGGAGTTTTTCTTCAGCAGCCTCAATCTTCTCTATCTTGGTCTGCAGACGGATAATCTCCTTGTTCTTCATCTCGATTTCCTCGTCCTGATTCTTGATAGTGGTGAGGAGCGAAGCAAGCTCGTCGTTATCAACAGACTCAGGATAGAGCGAGTTAACGCGAGCGATGAAGTCGCCGAGGATGTTCATATAGTTGGTGAATGCGTCGAACGGCGAAGCATAGATGCCACGGTCTATGCCTACCTGCGACGGCTTTGTAGTCATCTGACGGAAGTTGTTAGAAGCCTGAAGATAGTCCCAGTCCTGGTTGATGCGCGGATCGTCGGCGATGCGCACACGGTCGGCTACGCTATAGAGCTTGTTGAAAGCCTCGCGCTGCATCGGATTGCCGAGCCAAGAGCTAACATCGCGCTCCTCGTCGGTCCAAGAGAGTGTGTCGGGCACATCGAGAGCGCCTACGCTTGCCATTGTCTCGCAGATCTCGCTCGGTGTAGAGAATGAGATGCCGCGCTGCTTAGCACATTCGGGCAGAGCCTTGAGGAAGTCGAGAATGTTGCTCGACAACGGCTGAGCCACGCCAAGAGCAGAAAGCTCCATGAAGATGTTCACTACATGCTCCTCGCCAGGGAAGTTGGCGATGCGGTCTACGTAGTTGTCAGCGAAGAGCGGATAGCCCTCCCAGTAGACATTGCTGAAGCGAAGTGAGATATCGTCGCTGAGATTAACGTCGCGAAGCAAGAGCTTGAGGTTGGGAGCGAGCGCGCAGTTGTAAACATAGTGCGGCGACTTCCAGCCGAGGACGTGGCGTGCGCCTTCGGTAAGCATACCCTTGAAGCCCATCTGAGCAGCCTGAGCACCGATCTCGTCGCTGTAGATAAGCGAAGAGTTGCGCAGAACCTGAGGCTCCTTGCCGAAGTATTCCTTCATCTTCTGGCACTGGCGCTTCACTTCCTTAGCGAAGCTCTCCTCGTTAGCGAGTGATGCAAGACCGTGGGAATAAGGCTCAGCGAGGAACTCTACGCAACCGGTCTGGTTGAGTTCCTGCAACTTATCGAGCACCTGCGGAGCGTGAATCTCCAACTGCTCCATGCCTACGCCAGAGAGAGAGAAAGCCACCTTGAAGAAGCCCGGATGCTCCTTCAACATTTCGCCCAAAGCCTCGAGAGCCGGCATATACGAGCGGTTAGCCACATCAGTGATGAGACGCTCGTCCTCGTAGTCGTCATAGTAATAGTGGTCTGTGCCGATATCAAAGAAACGATAGCGCTTCAGCTGTATGTTCTGATGTATCTCGAAATATAAACAAATCGTTTTCATTATTGTTTGTTTTAAGATTATTGAATAGTAAGTTACTCGGTTTGGCTTTTTGCTTTGAGTTTAAATGTCGCCAGCGAGAACGCGCTCGTACAGATTCTTGATACGTGCGCCAACCTTCTCCCATGTGATCTGGTCGACCTCGCGCTTTCCTTCCTCCTTGAGGTAGTTGAAGAGCGACTCGTTGCTACATATAGAGTAGATAGCGTCGGCAAGTGCGTGTATATCCCAGTAGTCAACCTTGATACAGTTGTCGAGGATTTCGGCGCAACCCGACTGTTTAGAGATAATCGTCGGCGTGCCGCATTGCATTGCCTCAAGCGGCGAGATACCGAACGGTTCAGAAACTGACGGCATGACGTAAACGTCCGAGTCTTTCAGGCACTCGTACACTTGCTTTCCGCGCATGAAGCCTGGGAAGTGGAAGCGGTCGGCGATGCCGCGCTCAGCTGCAAGATAAATCATTGCGTCCATCATATCGCCGCTGCCTGCCATGCAGAAACGCACGTTGCGTGTGCGCTGCAGCACCATGTTGGCAGCTTCTACGAAGTACTCCGGACCCTTCTGCATTGTGATACGTCCGAGGAAGGTTACGACCTTCTCCTTACCCGTGTGGTCGGGACGCGGGATGTCCTGCAGTTCCTGGCGCAGCGGATAAACGGCGTTGTGCATTGTGAAGCACTTGCGCGGATCCTGATGATACTGATGGATAACGGTCTGACGTGTAAGCTCCGACACGCACATGATGCAGTCGGCGTTGTCCATACCGTCCTTCTCGATGGCGTAAACCGTAGGGTTCACCTTGCCGCGCGAGCGGTCGAAGTCGGTAGCGTGAACGTGTATGCAGAGCGGCTTGCCACTTACGTGCTTGGCGTTGATGCCGGCTGGATAGGTGAGCCAGTCGTGAGCATGAATGATGTCGAAGTCCTCTGTGCGAGCCACTACGCCAGCGATGATTGAGTAGTTGTTTATCTCCTCGTGCAGGTTAGACGGGTAGCCGCCGGCGAACTCCATGCAGCCAAGGTCGTTGACGTGCATATAGTTGAAGTCAGCATAGATATGGTCGCGCAGACGATAGTAATACTCTGGGTCCATGATGTTGCCCACGCGTTCCTTTACGTAGTCGAAGTTGACGTCGCGCCAAGCGATAGGCACGCAGTTCATAGCCACGATGCGGCAGGCGCTGCGGTCCTCGTCGCCGAACGGATGCGGCAGACAGAGCACGGTCTCGACATCGCCCTGTGCGTGCAGACCCTGAGAAATTCCGAAGTTAGCGGTAGCGAGTCCACCAAATACGTGAGGAGGATACTCCCATCCGAACATTAATACTTTCATATATACTTATCCTCCTATTTTAATATTTATATTTTTCCAAGAGTTCGAGAGTGCGCAGGATCTCGGCTACGTTCATAGCGAACGAGATGGCGCCACGTCCGTGGAATGGCGGGTTGCCGTCGAAGAGTTCGGGGATTGTGCCGATGCAGTGGCTCACCATCTCGTCCTCGTAGCCCACCATCTGACGCTCGATGAACGACAGGCGTGTGCGCTTGTAAATCTTGAGGCATGCCTCCATGTAGAAGCCGCCGAGCCAAGGCCAAGCTGTGCCCTGATGGTAAGCGTAGTCGCGCTGTGTCTGCGGACCGACGTACATCGGGTTGTAGCCGCCGCTCTTCGGCGAGAGCGAGCGCAGACCCTTCGGTGTGAGGAGTTCGCGTGTGCAGACGTCGAGCACAGCCTTCTGCTGGGCTGGTGTGAGCGGTGAGTAGTCGAGCGCAACGGCGAATATCATGTTCGGACGTACGCTCCAGTCGGGGTTGTCCTTAGGCTCTACGTAGTCGAAGAGGTAGCCGTACTCGTTGACGAAGGTCTCTACGAACGACTTGCCGCAGAGTGTAGCCATCTGCTCGAAGTCGGAAGCCTCTGTGGCGTCGCCGAAATCGGCAGCCATAGATGCGCAGAACTTGAGGGCGTTGTACCAGAGGGCGTTGAACTCGACGATATAGCCTGTGCGCGGTACGACGGGGCGTCCGCCAGCTGTAGAGTTCATCCATGTTACGGCCTTCTCCTTGCCTTCCGAGTAGAGAAGTCCGTTCTCGCAGAGCTTCAGGTTCGGGTGGCGGTTGTCCTTGATATAATGCAATACGTCGTAGAGCAGCTTGCCGTACTTGCGGTTGCACTTTTCGCGACCTGCATGTTTTGCATACTGCTGCACAGCCCATACGCACCAGAGCAGAACATCGGGCTGGTCTATCTCATAGATCTTCGCTGTGAGCGGCTTGCCTGCCATGAACTCGTAGAGTGCGCGCATGGCTGTCTCCATTACGAGCTCGAAGTAGTCTTCCTCCTCGATAGAGAGCGTAAGACCCGGCAGAGAGATGAATGTGTCGCGTGCGCGGCACTTGAACCACGGATAGCCGGCGAGGATGTATCGCTCGTCTTTCTTTGTGCGGTTGTGGAACTGGTGCGCTGCGTTGACGAGGCAGTGGAAGAAGTTGTCGCGCGGTGAGCGCTCGTCTACTTCCTCCTGAAAGAGTTTCTTCAGTCCGGTTGTCTTGCAGGCTGTTGTTGAAGCCGAGAACACGATGCTCTCGCCCTTCTTGATGTCCATCTCGAAGTAGCCGGGTACGTAGAGGTCTTCGTTAGAAGCGTAGCCGCGCTCCTGCTCCTTCGGGTATTCCACGCCGCGGTACCAGTCGGGCTGGAACACGAACTCCACTTTCTTGCTGAACTGCATGTAAAGGTCGGGGTAGCCGGCGTACATGCAGGTCTTGATGCCGTTTGTAACTTCTGCATACTCGCGTGAAGCTACGGTGTTCTCGTGCGTAAACTGGCGCACGCTGCGGAAAGCAAGGAACGGACGGAAGCGCAAAGTCGTTGCAGAATGTGCATCAACAAGGGTATAACGGATAAGGATGCGGTCTTCATAGTGCTGGAACACTACCTCTTTTTTCAGTAGCACACCGCCTACGCGGTAGAGTGTTGTGGGCACTGTGTCACAATCGAACTCTCGGATATATTTGTGACCTTTCGGACTGTAATTATTGCCCTGATACTTGTGCAAACCAAGATTGAACTCGGCGCCGTGCTGAATAACGGTGGGGTCGAGCGAAGAGAGGAGCACATGGTTCTCGTCGTCGAGTTCCGGTACGGGCACGACGAGCAAGCCATGATACTTGCGCGTATTACAATCTACAATCGTAGAGCAGGAATATGCTCCCGAACGATTAGTACGCAACAACTCGCGTGGCAACGACTCTTCGAGGTTAGTCATCAGAGCTTTTTCGAATCTCAAATAACTCATAGATTTATGATTAAGGTTCATTATTAGTTAGCTGTAAGAAGTGTAGTAGTCTTTATATAGGCAATGCTACATTACGAAATCAAAGGTAGTAAAAATATATTTATACGCAAAATAAAATATTAACTTTTTTAAAAAAATCCTCATATTTCGCACAAAATATTGCAAAATATGAGGATTTATCATGGAAAACGTTTGCCTTATTCGGGTATGAGGAAGTTGATGACTTCCTGCTCCACGCTCACGGTGAAGGGTCCGACGGGGGTCTTCATGAGGCGTCCGTCGATGCCCACGAGCGCCTTGTTCGCCTCGACCACTTCCACCTTGCGGGTGCGGAACGGGTGGACGCTGCGGTGGTTGAGGAACTTGCCGCGCACGAAGAGATAGAAGCCTTCGATGAGCTGCGTCATGCCGGGATGGTAGACCACGCTCACGTCGAGCAGTCCGTTGTAGGGCACGGCGTTGGGTGTCTGTCCGTAGCCTGTAGCGTTGCCGATGCATACGGTCATCACGTTGCGCTCCACGGTGTCGGAGTTTATCTTCAGGTGCATGCGATACTCGAGTCGCTGGAAAATCATGAGCACGAACGAGCAGAGGAACGAGAGCGTGCGCGAACCGAAGAAGTGGCGTGTCTGTCGGCGCAGGTTCATGATGGCAGCGATGAGTCCGATGTTGATGCAGTTGAGGAAGTAGCGGCGGCACGCCTCGCCGTGCTTGTTGGTGTAACGTATGCAGCCGAGGTCAATCTTGCGCACGCGACGCTGCTTGAGCCACTTGATGGTCTGCTCGTAGTCGCTCTCGCGGAATCCCCAGAAATGGGCGAAGTCGTTCATGAGTCCGTTGGGTATCACGCCGAGCGCAATGGTCTCGCGCACGCTTCGCTCGGTGAGCATGAGGCAGTTGACGGCGTCGTTAAGCGCCGAGTCGCCGCCGACGATGACAATAGTCTTGTATCCGCTATTGATCATCATCTTCACCAAGCGCTCCACGCTTGCCGAGTTTTCGCTCTGCAAGTAGTCGTACTCGATGCCGTTCGCCTTCAGGCATCGCTCAATCTTCTCCCAGCGCTTGCCGGAGTTGAACGTCTCGTGTTTCGGGCAGTAGAGTATGCCCCAACGGTTGTCGTTAATCATATAGTAAGCCTTTTTTAGCGGCGATATGTCCGCCACGATGTCACATTCTTTTATATCTCTCTCGCTATGCGTCCTGCATCAGCTTGCATATTGCTTCTACCTTCTCCTCCATGGGCAGCTTGGCGTCTATCCAATGGATGGTATATCCGCGTCGCTCCATACCGCGGAACCACGTCATCTGTCGCTTGGCGAACTGGTGGATGGCTATCTCCAGCTGTCGGAACATCTCGTCGAAGCTGAGACGACCTACGACGTACTCGGTAATAAACTTGTACTCAAGACCGTAGTATATAAGGTCTTCGGGGTCGATGCCCTCGCCTATCAACGCGCGTATCTCGTCAGCCATGCCCTCGTCGAGGCGCGCCTTGAGTCGGCGCGTTATCTTCTCGCGGCGCAGGTCGCGGTCGATGTTTATGCCCACGATGAGCGAGTCGACTGGCGGCAACTGCCGTTCGGGTGTAGGGTTTTCCAGGTTGTATGTCTCTATCTCGATGGCGCGCATGGCACGCTGGGCAGTGTCCACGTCGGTCTGATTGTGCATGTTCGACCCGCTGCGGCGCTTCAGTTCCACGAGCATTTCGGTGAGTTCGGCAAGCGACTTTCCGGCGAGAGCGTCGCGCAACGGCTGATTCTGCGGCACGGGCGAGAGCTGGTAGCCGCCCAGCACGGCTTCGATGTACAGACCGGTGCCGCCACAGAGTATGGGCAGCTTGCCTCGGCTACAGATGTCGTCGTATGCCTCGTGGAAGTCCTGCTGATACTGGAACAGATTGTACTTTGTGCCTGGCTCGGCTATGTCGATAAGATGATACGGAATCGGCTGGCCGTCAACCACATAGTCTGCCAAGTCCTTGCCCGTTCCGATGTCCATGCGGCGGTACACCTGGCGCGAGTCGGCGCTGATTATCTCGCCGTCGGTGCGCAATGCGAGTGCTGCCGCCACAGCGGTCTTTCCGCTTGCGGTGGGTCCGAGTATGGTTATCATTCTTTTGTTCTGCATGTCGTCAATAGCTTTGCTGCACGAGTATTTAATAATGTTGTTTCGGGTTCTGAAAGCAATTTGTTCGGTTTAGAAAACCGATTGCTTTGCCTCTGATAGCACATAGCTACGGTTTCAAAATACAAACTTACAAAAAAATTCTCACATGCCACACAATTGTGCAGAAAATTGTTTGTAATGCTACACGATTACCGCGAAGTGGTAACACGATTACACCTATTCTGTAACACTGTTACCGCGTATAGGTTACATCGTTACCGCGCAACGGTAACGCCGTCAGCACACAACGGTAGCGTTGTTAGAAACCCATAAATGAGGTTTCAGGAGGGGTATTGATACAAAAAAGCCTGGCATTTTACAATGCCAGGCTTATATATGTTGTCGTAAACCGAGTCAACGAATTACTTCAACTCAGCGAGGTACTTGATAGTACGAACCATCTGAGAAGTATAAGAGTTCTCATTGTCGTACCAAGAAACTACCTGTACCTGATATGTATCGTCGTCGATCTTGCTAACCATTGTCTGAGTAGCATCGAAGAGAGAACCGAAACGCATACCGATGATATCAGAAGAAACGATAGGATCCTCGTTGTAACCGAAGCTCTCGTTAGAAGCAGCCTTCATAGCAGCGTTGATACCCTCTACAGTTACGTCCTTACCCTTAACAACAGCAACGAGGATAGTTGTAGAACCTGTTGGAGTCGGAACACGCTGTGCAGAACCAATCAACTTACCATTCAACTCAGGGATAACCAAACCGATAGCCTTAGCAGCACCAGTAGAGTTAGGAACGATGTTCTGAGCACCTGCACGTGAACGACGGAGGTCGCCCTTGCGCTGAGGACCGTCGAGAATCATCTGGTCACCTGTGTAAGCGTGGATAGTAGACATGATACCTGACTGGATAGCTGCATACTTGTTCAAAGCGTAAGCCATAGGAGCCAAGCAGTTAGTTGTACAAGAAGCTGCAGAAATAACTGTGTCGGCTGGAGTCAAAGTCTTGTGGTTTGTGTTGTAAACGATAGTTGGGAGATCGTTACCAGCAGGAGCAGAGATAACAACCTTCTTAGCACCTGCTGCGATGTGAGCAGAAGCCTTCTCCTTTGATGTGTAGAAACCTGTGCACTCGAGTACTACGTCAACACCAAGCTCGCCCCAAGGAAGCTCAGCAGCGTTTGGCTTAGCATAGATAGTGATTTCCTTACCATCAACGATGATAGAGTTGTCTGTTGCCTCTACAGTGTGCTTGCCCTCACCGTACTTGCCAGCGAAGCCACCCTGAGCTGTATCATACTTAAGAAGGTGAGCCAACATTTTTGGAGATGTAAGGTCGTTGATAGCAACTACCTCATAACCCTCTGCCTCAAACATCTGACGGAAAGCCAGACGACCGATACGGCCGAAGCCGTTAATAGCAACTTTTGTCATTTTTTTAATATTTTAATTAATGGTTGAAAATAAATCTTACTTTCAAGCTCCACAGTACTTGCCAATGAGCTGAAACATTCAAAAAGCAATACTTTTGAGCATTTTTTTTCTTTATCGAGCGCAAAGTTAATAATTATTTTCTAATTTTGCAGCCAATAGAGGTATTAAAATATTTAAAAAATCGCTATATAATTTCACTGGGCTATATACATTATATATAATAAGCGCAGTTTGCTATATACACTTTGCAAAATAAGATAGTTAGAAACAAGAAACATACAATCGGACATTAGGAATTAAACAATTAACAAACAGAAACTATGGGAAAAATGCTAAATGAGTTCAAGGCGTTCGCCGTAAAGGGCAACGCTGTAGACATGGCTGTCGGTGTGATCATCGGCGGCGCGTTCGGGAAAATCGTAAGTTCTATCGTCAACGATATCATCATGCCGCCTATCGGATGGCTCATCGGCGGCGTCAACTTCAGCGACCTGAAGTTCGAGTTGCCTGCCGTAGACCTCGGCATGGAGACAATGAAGCCGGCTACCATCAACTATGGTGCGTTCATTCAGACTATCATCGATTTCACTATCATCGCTTTCTGCGTGTTCCTCCTCGTGAAGGGCATCAACAAGCTGGCTAACCTCAAGAAGAAGGAGGAGGAGACCAAGCCTGCACCTGCGCCCGAGGAGCCGAAGCCTACAAAGGAGGAGTTGCTGCTCACAGAGATTCGCGACTTGCTGAAGAAGAATTGATTAATTATTAATTATTAATTTTTAATTATTAATTCGTAATTATTAATTATTAATTCGTGATTCGTGATTTAAAATTACACCCTAACAATTAATAATTAATAATTACGAATTACTAATTAAAAAAAGCGCTGGCGAAACAATCTTCGTCAGCGTTTTTTGCTTTTATATGATGCGTTTTGTGTTGGTCAAATCTGGTTTACGTTTCTGTTCACGTTGCAAATTTACCCATATTTTTTGCAACACGCAACCCTCATTTTACCGATTATGGAACAAAACGCATCATTCTTGGCTTAAGTGTAGCAAATTTGTGCTTAACCTGCTAAAACTTTTACTTCGTTATCATTATCTTGCGTGTGACGGTTTCGCCGGCTACTACGGCTTTCACTACATATACGCCAGCGGTCAAGCCGTTGAGCGATACGGTGTTGCCTTCTGCCTTTGCTACAACAGCGCCTGCTGCCGACACAAGTTCTACCGACGTCACACCCTCGTCAGTTACGGTGAGCTCGTTCTCGCCCTGGCGCATCTCGATGAGTCCTATGGTGTTCTCGTCGATACCTGCAACGGCGATGAGGAAGTTGGTTACGCCGCCCTTCACGCTTGTCGACTTCACTGTGTAGTATACGTCAACGCGGATAGTGTGCTGCTGCTTGCCGTCGGTACCGAAGTCGTGTGTGTATGTTCTCTCCGTGAGCTTCGCCGCGTTCTTCATAGCGTTGTCGATGAACACATCGTAGCCTTCGATAGGCAACGTACCTGGTTTCGGGTTCTCCAGCACGAGACCGATCATCCAGTTAGCCATCACGCCGGTAGAAGATATTGAGCTCCACGACTCGCCGTCGAGCGAGTTGATGTCAGAGTAGCCTTCCAGCGGATCGCTGCTGTCAACGGCGATAGCCGGTTCCTTCGGCGTAACATCATAGCAGTTGATGGCAAGACGTCGTGAGTTCCACCTCGTTCCACTTACCTACGGTGTAGTCGTCCACCTCGGTCTCGCTTATCAGCTCGTCGTTCTTGTAGACATTCACTGTGTATGTAGCGTCTGTGAGCGGATAGAAGCGTGCCTTCTTGATGGTGTATCCGGTGCGACCGCGGAATGTCTTCGACGGATAGAGCGCGCCTACCATGATGTTATAGTTGTTATCAGCGGGAGCTGTCACGCCCTGCGTTGATGCAGAACCCGTGCAATACTGCACCTGAACCACGTCGCGGTCAACCGGTGCTGCCCAATCAGCCTTCACAGCCGAAGCGCTTACCGGCGCTACTGCCACGCCCTTCACAGCCTTAAGCTGGCTGTCGTCAGGAACAACCGCAAGCTGAGCTACGGCCTGCTCCGACTCCGATCCGTTGACATACACGGCGCTCACGCCCAGTGCATGGTCGCCCTTGTCGAGAGAAGGTACGGTGAAGTTCTTTGTAGCAGACGAACCTACCTTCTTGCCGTCTACATATATATTATAGCCCATCACGTTGTCCTTTGCAAGGTCGGCACCTTCCGGCGCCACGATAGCGTCGATAGCCCACGAAGCGGCGTAGAGATAGTTGCTCTCCTCCATAAGGTTGCCCATCGAGTAGAAGTCTGGCTCGGTTGTAAGGCGGAGCAGGTCGGAAGAGCCCTTCACGGCACGACCGAAGTCGAGCGCTGTGATGCGCTGCGAAGCCTCTGTAACCTTCACCTCAACCGACACGAGCAGTTCGCCTGAAGGCAGATTCTGCGGAGTGTCGAGCTTAACGACGTTGCGCTCGCCGTAGTTCAGCCTCTGCGTAACGGCTGTGTGTAGAACTTCTGCAACTTACCGTCTGTGCTGCGTGTGTAGAGGTTGATAGTCCAGCCGCCCTGAGCCTCCATCGGGTAAAACCTACGGATGTGAGCTTCTGTCCCTTGTATGCGCTGAGCGTAACTGCGTCGAAAACGATGGCTGTCTCGTAGCTCTCGCCGTCGAACGACAGACCGAATGTCTCGAGGTTGGCGTTGTCGGGGTTGAAGTTACCACTGATGTCGAAGAAGTCGAGGTCGTCGTTGTCGCCAGCCGGAAGAATAGCGCTCTTCTTGCCGGTTTCCATATCGTAGAGTGCCCATGCTCCGCGCACCTTACCAGCTCCGCCTGCCTCTTCTTCGGTCTGCCAGCCGCCGAAATAAAGCAGCTTCTTGCCGTCGGGCGAGAACTTCTTGCCTACACAGAACGGCGACTGCTGGTCAGAGAGTGTGGTGAAATTGCCATCAGGTCCCCAGAAACATGCCTGGCGGTTCTTGTTCATAACCCAACCCGTAGTATACTCTCCGTCGGGCGATATTGCATAAGGTATCGCGATACCATTGTTCTCCTTCAGTTGGCGATAAATATTGCCGTCCTTCCATACGTATCCCAAATACTTTCCGTCTACATACACGTTGCCCGTGATGTAGTGTCCGTCGGGCGATATTCCAGAAGCGCCGCTACTGCTCACAGCGTCAGAAGGCATTTCGAGACGGTTCCATCGGTTGTTCTGCCAATAGCCAGCGAGCTGCGTCGAAGCACCGTTCTTCTTGTAGCCGTTGTCGGTGTACAAGCCCACAACAACGCCGTCGTTAGACACGCTGTAAGCCTACGAAGGCGACGACGGATAGAGCAAATCAATCTCTCCGCTCTCCAGATTCCAGCGGAATCCGTATGCCTCGTTGCCACTGTCGAAGTACATACCACACGCCCACTTGCTGTTTGGCGAAGCAGCCATAATGTTGTAGTCGCTTGGGGTGACCATCACTAAGGGTGATGTCTGTGCGAAAGCTGCGCCACTTAAGAGTAGCGACGCAAGTAACATTTTTGTCTTCATCTATTGATATTACGGTTTTTAAGAATTTTATTTATTAATAATTTAGGCTATGTTCTGTAGTTTGAATATTTTGCCTAAGATATTGTTTTATCCTCACTTAACGTGATACTTGTAGACGCTCTGCTTGCCGTCGCGCTCTATACATATTATATAAGCTGCAGTCGGGAGCTGAGCGAGCGATACGCTTCTTGTGCGTTTGCGTAGATATATACGTTCGCCCGAAACATTGTAGACAGATACGTTTGCAGCGTCGCTGAGCTGAACCGTGTTGCCAGCAAAGACAGCCTTCACCACACCGTCCACGCCAATGCGCTGCATGGCTGTATAGTTGCCGTTTTCTATGTCTGTCATCTTCACGGTGATGGTGTCGGAGAACGCCTTGCCGTATTTGTAGGTCGTAACGACATACGCCTCTACAACATCGTCGAGAAGCATTACGTGAAGCGTGTCCTTCGAAGCCTCTCTGGTTTCGTTCTCTGGCATATTGCTTCCAACGAAGTAGAGCGTATGCTTGATAAAGCCGTAGTCGTTCATGTCGGCAGGATTCTCCCAACCAAAGACAGCGTTATACTCCTTTTCAGGATTCAAAGCCGTACCTACATTCTCTCATAGACTTGGGATTTAGGTAAAACATTGGGATTAAGAGCCCGTTTATTAACTCATTGGAGGAAACTCCGCTCTAAAGTTACTGAAAAAAATGCGTAGAGCATGAATAGTCTGAAGGCTATGTATGGCTGTGGTTTCAACTTTTTTATAAAACTGCGTATAATTCGCTTTTTATATAAGTTTGCAAAAAGCCGTACATTTGCAAGCAAATTGTTAGCGAATAGTTATTACACGTTATTAAATAAAGAGAATGTGAATAAATTTGATACTAACAAGCAAAAGAACAATTAATTAATATATACTATGAGAAAAACCTTACTTAGCATCGCTTCCCTCCTCCTCGTAGCAGGGAACATCAACGCCACCAACATCGGCTACTCTAAAGATGAGATTTCGCGCAACAACGTATTCCGCCTCGGCAGCACCGAGAAGCAGGGACAGGCTATGCGCCTGAGCCACGCCAAGCTGTAGGCTCTGAAGGGCAAGACCATCGACTTCGCCGAGTTCGTGTTGGGCAGCAAGAATGTCACCGACAAGAAGATGCACGTTTTCCTCACCAAGCAGCTCGACGGCACACCTATCGCCGAGATGAGCGAAGACCCTACATACATATTCTTCTACCCTAACACGTCGAGCACATTCGCACCGGCGGCTATGGTCAACCGCAACACTAACGCCGACGTAAGCACTACGCCGATAGTGAACGCCACCGACGTCAACAGCCTGCTTTCTACTATCTACTACGCCGACACCAAGGAGCCGTACGTTTCGCTCTACCTCAAGACCACACTGGACGAGAGCACACGCGAACTGAACGTGAAGCTCTACGTGCTGCCGCACAAGACCGTGCCTCACAACAGCTCTGTCTTCAACGTATACCTCGTGCAGGACGGCATCGAAGCGCGTCAGGCGAGCGGCGGAGACAACTACATACACAACCGCACCTTCCGCGGAACGGTGACGGGCAACGCATGGGGACTCCTGGTGAAGGACATAAAAGCGGGTCAGCTGCTTTCGTGGGAGAAAACCATCACCATACCCGAGAGCATCCACTCGAGCTATTATGCCGACGAGACTAAGAACAACGTCGAGGCTGTGCTGAAGGACATGAGCGTCGTGGCTTACATAGGCGAGTTCGACCAGAACAACAACAAGCACACTATCTACAACTGCTGCGAGGCGCGTCTGGGCGAGTCGTACAAGCAGACGGGCTTCGTCAAGCCTACCGACGTGAACAGCGCCGAGGCTGAGCAGAGCGTTAGCATCTTCGTAAGCAACGGAAAGGTGCACGTTGGCGGCGAATACGACCGCTTGCAGGTGTACAACCTCGCTGGTGAGCAGGTGGAGAACGCCGATCTTGCCAAGGGCGTGTACATCGTGAAGGTGACTGCCGACGGCAAGCTGACCACAAAGAAGGTGCTCGTGAAGTAATAAGGGCAGCCGAAAACAGATACATATAATATAATAAGGTATATCATGCGCAAGTCATACATATATATAATAGGTGCAACGATGTTGCTCGCACCAGCCTCAGCGTTGGCCCAGGTATCGCTTTCGCCTCGCACGGCTATCGCCGTCGCTTCCCCCACCCTGCTTAAGTCGCCAGCTGCGCAAGCCGCTGCAGTGGGCGTCGCAAGCAGTCAGCTTTCAGCTTACGTAACAATCGACCCTGCGCGCACATCGTGGCAGCAGTTGGGCGTAACGCCTATCGCCGAGAACGCCGGTACGGCTACCGTGCGCCTCACGCTCGACGCCTTGCAGCGTCTGGCTAAGCAGCAGGGTGTAGAGTACATCCAGATTACTTCGGGCGCAACGCAGATGCTCAACCTCGCACGCCAGGAGGCTGGCACCGACCAGATACACAAAGGCACCGACCTGCCGAAGGCTTACACCGGCAAGGGCGTGGTTGTGGGCGTGGTCGACGCCGGATTCGACTATATGCACGCCGCTTTCCGCCGCCCTGCCGACGGAGCGCTGCGCATCGCAGACGGAAACATCTTATTGGGCTTCGCTCGCGACACGCAGGCTACGCTCGGCATCACAAGCATGACGGGCAGCACGCTGTTCAGCAAGCAGCTCGGCAAACGCTCGGCAGGCGAAACGCTGTCTGTTGCCGTGCCGCAACTGCCAAAGGGCGTATATCTGCTCAGCGTAAAGACGCCGACAGCTACAAAGACCTTCAAGTTTGTTTGGCAATAAGCTATGACTTTTTCATCGTCACCCGAACGCCGTCCAATCGGATTCCGTTCGCCGTCCGATCAGATTCCGTCCGCCGTCCGATCAGATTCCGTTCGCCGTCCGATCAGATTCCGTGAGCCATCCGATCAGATTCCGTGAGGGTGTGAGTCAAAACTAAAATATTTGGCAAATTGAATAGCGAACGGTTCTAATCGTAGGAGGCTACGGCTGTGGGCAAGGCTATCAGTTCGCGACGTGCCATGATCGTGAGAATTGCGGTGCTGGGACTGTTGGCGATTCTCTCGGCGGCGATTTCTCGTGGTGTACATCCTCAGAGACATAAAGCGCGAGCGCCGCGACCGCCAGCGCATTCTTGAAGCGAAGACGGAGACGGAGCGCATCATGCAGCAGCGAGAGCGACTGCTGCTCACCATCACGCACGACATAAAGGCGCCGGCGGCGTCGATTGCCGGTTTCATCGACCTGCTCAGCGAGTATGTAGACCGTCCGAAGGCTGTGGGCTACCTGCAGAGCATATCGGGCTCGGCTAATCATCTGCTGCAACTGGTGTCGGCACTGCTCGACTATCATAAGCTGGAGAGCGGAAAGGCGGAGCGACACGGGCTGCGGCATGACACCCGAAGAACAACTGATAGAGAAACTTAAGGAAATACTATGCGACATATACTGATTGTAGAAGACGACATCGCTTTCGGCACAATGCTACAAACATGGCTGCGCCGAAAGGGATTTGAGGTGGACAAGGCGACATCTGTGGGTGCTGCCGTGAAGCTGCTCGTGGACATGAAGAGCGTAGACCTCGTGCTCTCCGACCTCCGACTGCCCGATCACGACGGCCTCCGACTGCTGGCTTGGATGCACGAGCACAGCATCAATGCGCCGTTCATCGTGATGACTAACTATGCAGAGGTGCAGAACGCAGTGCTCGCCATGAAGTCGGGCGCTGCCGACTATATAGCAAAGCCTGTGCAGCCCGACATTCTGCTGCAGAAGATTAACGATGCGATGGAGCAGAATGCGCAACAAAGCAATGCAACAATTCAAAACTCAAAACTCAAAATTCGGAAGCCGCACCTCGCTACATCGAGGGCAAGAGCGAAGCCTCTCGACAGCTATACAGCTACGTAGAGCTGGTGGCTCCGACGCCGATGTCCGTTCTCATACTCGGAGCGTCGGGCACCGGCAAGGAGTACGTGGCTCACCGCATTCACGACCTCAGTCAGCGCCACGACCGTCCGTTCTTCGCACTCGACTGCGGAGCGATTCCGCGCGACGTTGCAGCATCCGAGTTCTTCGATCATAAGAAGGGAGCGTCCACGGGCACCGACGCCGACAAGCGCGGCGCGTTCGAGATAGCTAACGGCGGCACGCTGTTCCTCGACGAGGTGGGCAACCTGAGCTATGAAGTGCAGGTGCAACTGCTGCGTGCGCTGCAGGAGCGTCGCATCCGACCCGTCGGCGGAACAAAGGAGATAGACATCGACATCCGACTTGTGTGCACTACGAACGAAAACCTTGAGGAGGCTGTCAGCGAGGGCCGTTTCCGCGAGGATCTTTACCATCGCATCAACGAGTTCACCATCTACATGCCCAAGCTATCGGAGCGCGGCAGCGACCTTTTCCTCTTCGCCGACCTCTTCAGCCGTCACGCCAACGAGGAGCTGAACCGCAACGTTGAGGGCTTCTACTCTGGCGCTGCGGAGATGCTCGCCTCACACTCATGGCCCGGCAACCTCCGCGAACTGAACAACGTGGTGAAGCGTGCGGTGCTGCTCACGCGCGGCTCGCAGATCACCACCGCCGAACTGACGCTGGCGATGGGACAGATTCGCACCGACAACGTCCTGCAACTGCACGACGAGGACACGGAGCGCCAACGCATCATCACCGCTCTGCAACAGACCAACGGCAACAAAGCCAAAGCCGCCCGTCTGCTCGGCGTAGACCGCAAAACAATATACAACAAGATTGAGAAACTGGGGATATAAATAGGGTGCTTTTGGAAGCACCCTATTTTTCTACATAGAAAAAACATACATTCATTTCTTTAGATTTTTCAGGTCGTGCGGAGTGTATCAACGCTTCGCACTTTAAGTGTTTGTCATTAAAACAGAGCAAACATATAGTAACGTTATACGTATAAGCAAATCGTATACGTTGAAAGTTTGTCATACCTTTGCTGGCGAAATAGATAATCAAGCAAAATTTTAACGCATAAAAGCAGATTTTATGAAGACGCACAGACCACATAGAAAGAAACAAAAAACGGACATCTTTAGCGAGTTTAATCTCGACAAATACGAGCCGGTGTATGTAGAACCAAAGGAGTACACTATCATCACCGCACTCGACAGAGTGTTAGACCAAGCAAGACTCAGCAAACTGTCCAACGATTTCTGGACTACCGTCGAACGCCCTATGGCGTATCTTAGAGAACATCTTGAACTCACAAACATCCAAATCGTATTGCTCGCTATAATGGTAGAAGAGGGCGAGCCCGTTTCCTGGGGAGGCTTCGGAGAGTTTCTCGGTACAAGCCGCCTCAACACGATGTGCTACAGCGAAGAGATAGAAGAACTCGTAACAAAACGCTGGCTGATAAAAGGTGCAGCCTATGAACGAGACTCTTACTGGGAAGGTTTCAAACTGGAGCATGGCGTAGTAACGACTCTACGCCACAACAAGCCTTTCGTGCCGGAAAAGCTGGAAGTTAGCAACGAGCAGGAGTTTATGGACAAACTCGAAAGACACATGAGCAACAAAGGCAGGCAAGACTTCAACCGTGAGAACGACGAGACCTGGATGATGCAGCTCGTTGAGGCGAATCAGCATCTTGCATTATGCCAAGAACTGCAGCGGTACAAGGACATTCATGAAAAGACACTGTTTCTCCAGATTGCCTTGGACTATGCGCAGTATGCCGACTCCGAAAACGAAGGACTTACCTTGCTAACCATCGACGAAATCTATCCTGACGATTGGGAGTGCAACTGTATGCGACGCACGCTCAAGAACGGAACGCATACGCTGATGAAAGCCGGTCTGATAGAGCAGAAGTGCGAGGACGGCATAGCCAACACAGAGCTATACGTTCTTACGCATAAAGCCAAGTCGGAGCTTCTGTCTGAATACATACCCAGCAGATCTCAGTGTCTGTCTACTCTGCGTAACAACAAGTCGTTGAAGGCTTTCACGGAGATAAAGGAGAAGTCGCTTTTCTACAACTCTACGGAAGGAGACCAGATTGCGAATCTCACTGGAAAGTTGTGCAAGAACTCGGACGTGATGCCCATTCTTTTCTTCAACGAGGCTGACGCCATCTTCAACAAGCGCACAAACATCGGCGGATTAAACCCTACCGTTGAGAAGATGGAGAACTCTACGCAGAACATCATCCTGCAAGAAATGGATAATCTGGACGGCATACTTATAGCCACAACCAACCTGACATGCAACCTCGACAGCGCTTTCGATAGGCGATTCCTTTTCAAGGTGCAGTTCAAGAATCCAGAAACTGATGTCAAGGCGAAGATATGGCGGACCATGCTCAAGCGTATAAGCGAGAGCGACGCTCTGACACTGGCAAAACGCTACGACTTCTCAGGAGGACAGATAGAAAACATAGCCCGAAAGCAGTCTATCGACTACGTGCTGTACGGCAAAGAGACCACTCTCGAAGATCTCGACAGATACTGCAAGGCGGAATTGCTGGACAAGGGAGATGCAAGGACAACGATAGGGTTCAAGCTATAATCCTGTTCGATATGAAACCGGCAATGGAAATACGATTGCTGCTCGCACGAATCTTATAGCGCGTATCTTTCGTCCTTGGCGATTCGGTAACAAGACACACGTAATAGTAAGCGTTGCGATGCTTGCGCGGAAGACAGTTCCAGATATCCTTGTTCATCTTCGACTTCGCATCGTTGATTCTTGCAGCATCCCCATGCAGATTCACCATAGACACCCATTCAGTGAAAGTAGTTTCCAAAGACAGACCTCTAAAGACACGCTTTAAGAAGTCTGACTTTAAAGCTACATCTGTTGTGAAGTCGCTGCGTTTCAAGCGTTTTCCTTCCAAAGCAGCCACGAGAACAGCCGTGTAAAGCATCTTCTGGTCTATCTTGGTGATCGGCACGTTGACGATGTCGCCATCAATCATCAGTTCCAACCCGATTGACATCTTGAGCTTGCCGCTCTTGTAGCAACTACCTGTCGGCACATTCTTGAGATTGATAGAGATATTAGGGCGCCGGTCTGGAAGCTCACGCTCGCAACGCTCTCTCTCGATTTTGTCTGACAGCGGACCTGCAAACGCATCTTCTGCAATAGATCGCGATCGAGCCAAGTCGGTGGTTTCTGAAACTCTCTGCATACGAACATCAGGAAAATCGTTCTTAGAGATAACATCTCCATCAAGTGCTCTTTCGAAAACAGATTTTACAATGTTGCAGTTACGGTACATCTGCAGTGCCGACATGGCTGTGCCCGTATTTCTATACTCCAAGATATCCAACTGAAAGATATTCTTACGACAGATTTCATCCACAATCAAATTCAACTCATTATGAATAGAATCAGAATCGAGAGACATATCGACAAAATCAAGTCCATAGCAGTAAATCTTGTGTATGGAATTGACAAGACGTACAAGCAAGTTGCAGGCTCTTGCCGCGCCACGCGTCATCTCCTTTGGCAACTGCTCGTAAGGCGTGCTACCTTTCTCCACAATCTCAAAGCGGAAAATGCCACGCGTAACGCGTCTGTAGTTATTCAGTCTCTTAAGCTTATCGCCATACATAGCCATTTCTTCCGCCGTCAGCATCAGATATATAGCCATGTGGTTGAGATTAAGAATACGTCTCTCGTCGTCAATTATAATCATATCGGTAATATTAATTGTGATTACAAGTTAGCAGGAACAATTTATACAGACTATAAATTTACAGACTCTTTTCCAAGTCTGTGGAGAATTACAAGTAAATAATGTTAAATGTTTAAATATTTTCACTTACAGAACTTCAATGTTTCATATCTTTGTAGTACATGTCGAATGTATCAACATGTTCTATTACTTATTATGTAATTTACTAACTATCAACAAGAAAATGAAAACCAAAGAATTAAGACAAGCCTATTACACGGCAACAGTTTCAGAGTTTCAAAAGGATG
>SAMEA3663124__coassemble_97_pt1 | contig 32911 bp, 20 predicted proteins | sample SAMEA3663124__metabat2_low_PE_015 | metagenome-assembled genome bin SAMEA3663124 (sample SAMEA3663124) | pig gut metagenome | biome: pig gut; feature: pig-associated habitat; material: faeces | place: Denmark | collected 2012
CGCCGTCCGATCGGTTTCCGTTCGCCGTCCGATCGGTTTCCGTTCGCCGTCCGATGGAAAAGCCTAAAAAAAAGTTGGCGCTCCGCTGCCTCTTGCAGCGAAAGCACCAGCTTTCTATATTCTTATTGCTATGTAAGAAACTCTACTTCTTGTTCTCCCGGTAGTATTTCAGTCCGCCCTTCACGTTCTGTATGAGGGCTTTCGACGAGTAGGTGGCACCGCTCACGCCGTCCACCTTCATCTGCTCAGCCTCGTCGACACTCTTGCCCACGAACTTCTTCAGCAGCGTCTCCGCTTGTGCGAACACCGAGGGCGTATCCTGGTTGGGCAGCGCCACTATCTTCTGCACCTTGCCGTTGCGGATGTATATCTTCACCGGCGTCTTGCCCTGGAAACCGCGCGCCTTCACTATCGACGTGGTGTTGACTACGGCGGCGCCATTCTCGTACTTTATGGCATTCTTGCTGACGCAGAAGCTCATAAGGAGGAATGAGCAGAGAGCGATGAGTAATGTTCTTTGCTTCATAATTTATAATAAGTTGAAAGTTGAGAATTTAGAGTTGAGAGTTATGATTAGCTTTGAAGATTGAGAATTGAGAGTTGATAGTTATGATTACCTTTTAATATCGTACAAGTAGACATTAATCTTCAAAGCTAATCATAACTCTCAATTCTCAATTCTCAACTCTCAACTTTAACAGCTCTCAATTCGAATTATTTCTTGTCGTACGCGTGCAGCGGATAGTCGGTGGTGTAGTGCAGTCCGCGGCACTCCTTGCGCTCGATAGCCTGACGTGTGATGAGGTAGCCCACGTTAATCATGTTGCGCAGCTCGCAGATGTCGCGGCTCGCCTTTACGCGCTTGAAGAGCTCCTCGGTCTCCTCGTAGAGCAAGTCGAGGCGGTCCCACGCACGCTTCAGGCGCAAGTCGGAGCGCACGATGCCCACATAGTTGGACATTATCTCGCCCACCTCCTTCACGCTCTGCGTGATGAGCACCTTCTCCTCGTTGGTCATTGTGCCCTCGTCGTTCCACTCCGGCACCTTCTCGTTGAAGTCGTACTCGTCTACGTGCTCCAGCGAGTGCTTGGCAGCAGCGTCGGCGTACACCACAGCCTCGATGAGCGAGTTGCTCGCCAGTCGGTTGCCACCGTGCAGACCCGTGCAAGAGCACTCGCCGATGGCGTACAGACGCTCTATCGACGACTGTCCGTTGAGATCAACCTTTATGCCGCCGCACATGTAGTGGGCAGCCGGGCGAACGGGGATATAGTCGGTGGTGATGTCGATGCCGATAGATTTGCACTTCATGTAGATGTTCGGGAAGTGCTTCTTTGTCTCAGCCGGGTCCTTATGCGTAACGTCGAGGCAAACGTGGTCGATGCCGTGTATCTTCATCTCCTTGTCGATGGCGCGCGCCACGATGTCGCGCGGAGCTAAAGAGAGGCGCTCGTCGTACTTCTCCATGAACGACTTGCCGTTCGGCAGACGCAGTATGCCGCCGTAGCCACGCATCGCCTCAGTGATGAGGAAGGCGGGGTGAGTCTCGCCCGGGTGGTAGAGCGCTGTCGGGTGGAACTGCACGAACTCCATGTCCTTCACCGTGCCCTTAGCACGATATACCATCGCCTCGCCGTCGCCCGTAGCTATGATGGGGTTGGTAGTGGTCTGGTAGACGGCACCGCAACCGCCTGTACACATCAGCGTCACCTTGCTCAGATACGTGTCCACCTTCTGCGTCTCGGGGTTGAGCACGTACGCACCGTAGCAATTAATATAAGGTGTGCGACGTGTGACGCGCGCTCCGAGGTGGTGCTGCGTGATTATCTCCACGGCGAAGTGGTTCTCCTTAACGTCGATGTCGGGGCAGGCGCGCACCGCAGCCATAAGGCCGCGCTGTATCTCGGCGCCCGTGTCGTCGGCGTGGTGCAGGATGCGGAACTCGGAGTGTCCGCCCTCGCGATGCAGGTCGAACTCGCCGTTCTCCTTGCGGTCGAAGTTGACGCCCCACTTCACGAGCTCGGCAATCTGCTCCGGCGCATTGCGCACCACTTGCTCTACGGCACGACGGTCGCTGATGAAGTCGCCCGCTATCATCGTGTCTTCTATATGCTTGTCGAAATTGTCGACTGCAAGATTAGTCACTGAGGCAACGCCTCCCTGGGCAAACGAAGTGTTTGCCTCGTCAAGCGAAGTCTTGCAAATCATGCACACCTTTCCCTTGTGTGCGCGAGCTACCTTCAAAGCGTAACTCATGCCGGCAACTCCGGCACCAATAATCAGAAAGTCGTATTTAAAAACCATCTTTTCGGTATTTATTCTTAGACGATGCAAATTTAGAGAAAAAAAAGAAGACACCGCAAGTTTGTCTACCTTTTTTTGCACGGAAGAAAAAAAACGACATTAATTTTTGCTCATATTAATAAAATGTATAACTTTGCAACCACCTATTCGAACACATTGTTTCTGTAATCAGACACATATTGTCGGTATGTTGTAACCTTTTTTATTATTTCAAGCAAGTTATAACCTTTAAATTTTTAGCAATATGAAGAAAATCAAATCAGCAATGCTCATCCTGATGGTAGCCATTGGTTTCGCATCATTTGTTTCATGTGGTAACAACAAGAACGCACAGCCCAACGACGCAAAGGCAGTAGCCGAGGCGCTCGAGGACAAGGAAGTAGAGGAGATGTCGTCGCTCATCAACTCCGTTTCGCTCTGCCTCGACTCTATCCAGGTGCAGGAGGACATGATCTTCAACAACCCTGAAGGTACAACAGACAAGCAACACATGCTCGCACAGCTGCGCGCATTCAAGGACCTGCTCGCACGCAAGCAGCAGCAGATAGCCGACCTCACAGCAAAGAGCGAGGCACAGAACAAGAAGTCGAAGAAGACCATCGCCGACCTCAACAAGATGGTAGACTATCTCAACGCACAGCTCGCCGAGAAGAGCGCAAGAATAGAAGAACTCGAGAAACTCGTAGAGACAAAGGACGTGAAGATAAACGAGCTGAGCCTCAACCTCAGCACCGTGACAACCGAGAAGGAAGGCCTCAAGGAGCAGAACGCACAGCAGGACAAGGAGCTCAACACACGCTACTATGTAGCTGCTTCGAAGAAGGAGCTCAGCGAGAAGGGCCTGCTCAAGGGCGGTTTCCTCAAGAAGAAGAAGGTAAACAACGCTGCTCTCGACAAGGGCCTCTTCAAGAGCGTAGACATGCGCCACTTCAAGACACTGAAGCTCGACTCGAAGAAGGCGAAGGTGGTTTCGGGCAACCCGGAGGGCAGCTACACTATCGAGCAGAACGCCGACGGCACATCTACACTCACCATCGTAGACCCAGCCAAGTTCTGGAACGCATCTCCGTACCTCGTTATCCAGCTGTAAAGCAACGATGCGTTTGTAATTGATATAAAAGAAAAGCAGTTTTACGATTTCTCGATAAAGCTGCTTTTCTTTGTGTGTAGCTTGTGACTTTAAACCTAATATGCAGTATGTCTTTTTGGAGTAAATTCATTGAAACGATAGGTGGCGAAAACCATTCACAGGAAGAAGTGTCGAACGACGCCTCTCGCTATGCCTTTGTTGATGTGGAAGTGGGGTTGAAGGATAAGCGCATCCACGACATCGGAATATTGCGATGGGACGGAGCAAAGTATCATTCGGCTGACAAAAGGGCTGCTATATCTTTCCTTGGGGATGTCGATTTCGTATGTGGTCACAACGTCATACATCATGATATGAAATATCTGTTGGGCGATGAAGTCCAGCGCTGGCAGCTTGTCGACACGCTCTACGTGTCGCCTCTGCTCTTCCCCGAACGTCCTTACCATCATCTGCTGAAGGACGACAAACTTATGAACGAGCAGATGAACAATCCGGTAAACGATTGTGAGAAAGCCTGCGACCTGCTGATGGACGAAATTGCCAAATGGAAAGCGTTGCCTGTAGCGCAAAGATTCATATACGCCACATTGCTGCATGACGTAACGGAGTTTGCAGGCTTTCTCGCCATGGTTGATGCCGAAGTGTGTGACGAAACCACGCTTGTAGAACACATCCATACGGCCTATGATGGACGCATATGCCGGCATGCCGACCTTGCCGCAATTATAGAACAGCAACCCGTAGAGCTGGCTTTCGCTCTTGCTCTCATCAGCACAACCGAGCGTAACTCCATTACGCCGCCTTGGGTGCTGCATAACTATCCTAATGTGGAGAACGTTGTGCATCGTCTCAGACACACACGCTGCGCCGAAGGATGCGATTACTGCCGAAAATACCTTGATGCGCACTACAATCTGAAATATTTCTTCGGCTACGACCAGTTCCGTACATACGAAGGCGAACCGCTTCAGGAGAATGCCGTGAAAGCAGCCGTAGACAGCAAGTCGCTGCTTGCCATATTCCCCACTGGAGGCGGCAAGTCGCTCACGTTCCAGTTGCCGGCTCTTATGGAGGCACGCTCGGTTCACGGCATAACGGTGGTCATATCGCCTTTGCAATCGCTGATGAAAGACCAGGTAGACAATCTCGCCGAACGAGGCATCACCGACGCTGTAACTATCAACGGACTGCTCGATCCAATCAGTCGTTCGTTGGCTATAGAACGTGTGCAGAGCGGCGACGCCTCGCTGCTATATATAGCCCCCGAAATGCTTCGCTCTAAAACTATCGAGAAGATACTTATGGCACGCCATGTGGTGCGCTTCGTTGTTGACGAGGCACATTGCTTCTCGTCTTGGGGGCAGGACTTCCGAGTAGACTATCTGTATATCGGCAAGTTTATCAGCGAGTATCAGAAGCGCAAGCAGCTACAGCGTCCGATTCCTGTGTCGTGCTTCACGGCTACAGCAAAGCAGAAGGTGGTGCAGGACATTTGCGACTACTTCAAGCAGACACTCAATCTCGACCTGCAGCTGTTCGCTTCCTCCGCATCGCGCACAAATCTGCGCTATTCGGTGATTCATGCAGAAACCGACGAGGACAAATACATGAAGCTACGCTCGCTGATAGCCGAGTCAGATTGCCCCACAATAGTATATGTATCGCGCACGAAGCGCACGAAGATGTTGGCAGAGAAACTCACACGCGACGGCTACAAGGCTCTGCCCTTCAACGGACGCATGGATTCTGACGAGAAGATAGCCAATCAAGAGGCGTTCATGAGCGATAATGTGCGCATTATCGTTGCCACTTCCGCCTTTGGAATGGGCGTAGACAAGAGCGATGTCGGACTGGTGGTGCATTACGATATATCCGACTCGCTCGAAAACTATGTGCAGGAGGCAGGACGTGCAGGGCGCAATCCGCATCTTCAAGCCAAATGCTTTGTGCTCTATAACGACAACGATCTCGACAAGCATTTCATTCTGCTCAACCAGACAAAGTTGAGCATCAGCGAGATACAGCAGGTGTGGAAGGCCGTGAAGGATATGACCCGACAGCGCATGCAGACCTGCTGCTCGGCGCTCGAGATTGCGCGCAAGGCGGGTTGGGACGACTCCGTGACCGACATTGAGACACGTGTGCGTACAGCCATCGCCGCACTCGAACAGGCAGGCTATCTGGAGCGCGGCAACAATGTGCCGCATGTCTATGCCACAGGCATCACCGTGAAGAGTATGGATGAAGCACGCAAGCGCATCACCTCGTCGCTGCTCTTTCACAACGAAGAAGTGGAGAAAGCCGTGCGCATCATCAAGTCGCTTATCTCGCAGAAACATATCGCAAAGGCGCAGGATGCTGAGGCTGAGTCGCGTGTCGACTATCTTGCAGACATTCTCGGTCTGACCAAGTCGGAAGTGGTGTCGGCTGTAGAACGTATGCGTCAGGAGGGAATACTTGCTGACACAAAGGATGTTTCGGCTTACTTGCATGATACCGGCGAGTCGGAGAACCGCTCAAGATTGCTGCTCAGACGCTTCACCCGACTGGAGCGTTACATACTCGACCATATCACCGACGGCGCATTGCGCATCTCGTGCAAGCAACTCACCGACGACGCACAGAAAGACGGCATCACTACAGCCACGGAGAAGGATATACGTACACTTCTATATTTTCTCACTATCAAGGGATATACACGCAAGAAGGAGGATGCGGCACATAATATAGAACTGATTCGACAGGCAGACATGCAGTCGACAATCAGACGCTTTGAAAAGCGCCTGAATATATGCACCTTTGCCGTCGAATGGCTATATCGTCAGGCACAGAACACTACGCTTGAGGAGTCGAAGAAAAATGGCGTGCAATTCTCAGTTGTAGAGTTGTTGAACGACTTGAAGGCTCAAGGACAGACTTTCTTTGAATCGCTTGACGACCTACAGCTTGAAGATGTTGAGGAGTCGTTGCTCTATCTCTCAAAGATTGGCGCTTTGAAGCTTGAAGGCGGCTTCCTTGTGCTTTACAACGCCATGAATATCCGTCGTCTGAAGGACAACAAACTGCGTTACAAGCAGGAAGATTATCGAATGCTCAACGAGTTCTACCGACAGAAGATACAGCAGGTGCATATCGTAGGCGAGTATGCCAACCTTATGGTGCGCGACTATGATGCGGCGTTGCAATATGTACACGATTATTTCCAGATGGACTACAAAGCCTTTGTTCAGAAATATTTCAAGGGCGAACGTGTAGAGCAGATAGAACGTAATATAACAAGCAAGAAGTATGAGCAGCTTTTCAATCAGCTCTCTAAAAAGCAGATGCAGATAATCTCTGACAAGGAATCGCGTGTCATTGTAGTGGCTGCAGGTCCGGGAAGTGGCAAGACGCGTGTTCTGGTTCATAAGCTGGCATCGTTACTTTTACTTGAAGACGTGAAGCACGAGCAACTGCTCATGCTTACCTTCTCGCGTGCAGCAGCAACCGAGTTCAAGCAACGCCTTATGGAACTTATAGGCAACGCTGCCCACTTCGTAGAAATAAAGACCTTCCATTCGTATGCGTTCGACTTGCTCGGTAGAATAGGCAACCTGGAGGATGCAAAGGATGTGGTGGGACGCGCTGCAAGGATGATTAGCGAGGGCGAAGTGGAACCTAACCGCATAGGCAAGACGGTTCTTGTCGTTGATGAGGCGCAGGATATGAGTTCGGAGGAATTTGCATTGGTGCGTGTGCTCATGTCTGTAAATGAGGAGATGCGTGTGATAGCTGTAGGAGATGACGACCAGAATATCTATGAGTTTCGCGGTTCCGATTCCAACTATATGCGCCAGTTGCTTGCTGACGATAAAAGTACATTTGTAGAGATGACCGAGAACTATCGCAGCACGCAGCATGTAGTGGCGTTTGCAAATGCTTTCGTCAAAGGCATACACAATCGTATGAAGCAGACTCCTATTCTGTCTATGAGCAAGGACGAAGGTACGGTCGTCGTTACGCATCATGCCTCTCACATTATGTTTCAGCGCGTTGTGTCCGACTTGTTGAGGCAGCGCAATAGCGGAACGATGAGTGTGCTGACCCACACTAATGAGGAGGCTGTAATTCTTGTGGCACTTCTTCGCAAGCATGGATTGAGAAGCAAACTTATCCAAAGTATGGACGGTTTCCGTTTCTGGAACATGGCAGAAGTACGCCTTTTCCTTAAATACATTGAGCGTGACACCCATACGCCGATTGTTACGGACGAAGTGTGGAATGAGGCGAAGCGGAAGACTTTTCAGGCCTATGCCACATCGTCAAGTCTACCTTACTTGAAGCGTTGCATAGAGCTCTTCGAGAAAATCAACAAGGCAAAGTATCTTACCGACTTTAAGGAGTTGGTGTTCGAGTCTACAATTGAGGATTTCTGCGACACGTCCGACGCGGATGTTGTGGTGTCAACCATTCACAAGTCTAAAGGATGTGAGTTTGACGATGTATATATGCTCGTCAGTCAACCACAGCACGTCACCGACTCTGAGATGCGCCGCTATTATGTTGGTATGACACGTGCTCGTAAACGTCTGTTTATATATACCAACAGTACGTTATTCGACCGTCTTCCTGCCGATATCCATCAAGTAGACCAAACACCATATGTTTTTCCCGACGAAGTGATGCTACAGCTCTCGCATAAGGATGTGAATCTCGGTTTCTTCAAGTCTCGTAAAAAGGAGATTCTTTCTTTACGTTCTGGCGAGAAGCTATGTTTTGCGAACAATCTGCTTTATGTTCCCAACAACCAGCAGCCTGTTGCGCAATTGTCGCAGAAGATGCAGGCAGAACTGGCACAATGGGCATTAAAAGGATACCTCGTGTCCTCAGCTACAATACGCTTTGTCGTTGCATGGAAACCCAAAGATGCACCTAAAGACGAGAAGGAACATGCGGTGTTGTTGCTCGATTTGGAATTGAAGAAAACTACTAATACTCAAAAATAACTGTTATGCAGTCTACACTTAAAAAATACTTCGGATATAATCAGTTCCGCCCATTGCAGGAGGATATAATACGACATATACTAAGCAAGAAGGATTGCCTCGTATTGATGCCAACGGGTGGAGGCAAAAGTATATGTTATCAGATTCCTGCATTGATGATGGAAGGGACTGCTGTTGTGGTTTCGCCGCTTATCTCGCTCATGAAAGACCAGGTAGAAGGCTTGCGTGCAAACGGCATTAAAGCAGCTGCTTTGAACAGCAATGCTTCGGATTTGGAAAATCGTGAAATAGCAGAGCGTGCTTATCAAGGTGAATACAAACTGCTTTATGTTTCGCCGGAGCGTTTGCTTTCCGAACTTGAGCATGGCGTATTGCGCCAGTCTACTGGTGAGAATCCTTCAGGAAAACTCAAAGTAAGTATGTTTGCTATAGACGAAGCGCATTGTATATCACAATGGGGTCACGACTTCCGCCCTGAATATACCCAACTAGGCAGAATAAAGGATTTGTTTCCTGGTGTGCCTGTTGCGGCGTTTACTGCTACAGCAGACAAGATAACAAAGGAAGATATCGTTCAGCAGTTGCGTTTAGCTAAAGATGAGAAAGGAGAATCAAAGGTGTTTGTTTCTTCGTTCGATCGTCCAAATCTTTCGCTTGATGTGCGTAGGGGATATTCTGCCAGCGATAAGTTGCGTTTCCTTTTGGCGCTAATTGCTCGTCACAAGAACGAAAGTGGCATCATTTACTGTTTAAGTAGAAAGACTACAGAGAGCGTGGCGGAGAAGCTCAAAGAAAAAGGTGTGCGTGCAAAGGCATACCATGCTGGGTTGTCGCCCTTTGAACGAGACAGTGTCCAGGAAGCTTTCATAAATGATGAGATTGATGTCGTTTGTGCTACAATAGCCTTTGGCATGGGTATAGACAAAAGCAATGTGCGTTTTGTCGTGCATTATAACATGCCTAAAAGTATCGAGAATTATTATCAGGAGATAGGACGTGGAGGTAGAGACGGTCTGCCTTGTGAAACAATTCTGTTCTATCAAGTGGGTGATATTATCACGCTTCGCAGATTTGCTAAGGATAGTGGTCAGCAAGATATAAACAATGAGAAACTCGAGCGTATGCAGGAGTATGCCGAGAGTCAGATATGTCGCCGTCGAATTTTGCTTAATTATTTTGGCGAAACGATGGATCATGATTGTGACAACTGTGATGTTTGCAAGAATCCTCCGCAGCGTTTCGACGGTACGATATTGGTACAGAAAGCTCTTTCCGCCATTTTGCGTACTCAGCAGCAGATAGGTTTCCGATTGTTGATTGATATTCTGCGTGGAACTGCTAATTATGAGATTTGTCAGAGAGGATACCAGCAAATCAAAACATATGGATGTGGTAGAGATGTTGCGTTTAAAGACTGGCAGGACTATCTTTTGCAGATGCTTCATATGGGGTATATAGAATTGGACTATAAGGACAATTCGCATTTAAAGGTTACGTCTTTGGGTGAAGATGTTCTGTATGGACGTAAGTCGGCTATGTTGGCAGTTATAGTTCGTGAGGATTTCACGGCGAAAGGTCGGAAAAATAAACAGCGACAGCAATCGGTACCAGCCAATATGCAGGACAATTTAGTGGAAGATGTGTCTTTGTTTGAGAAACTCCGTGTGCTCCGTGCTCAGTTGGCTAATGAAACCGGTGTTCCGCCTTATGTCATATTTGGAGATAGCACCTTGCACATGCTTGCTTCAATTCAGCCGGAAACACGCATTGCTTTTGGAAATGTATCTGGTGTTGGAATACATAAACAGGAAACTCTTGGCACTGTATTTATAAAGACAATACGCCAATACAAGGGGCTTTCTATAGATGAGGCTGAAAGTTGGAATAGTTTGGAACCGTTATTAGAAAGAGAAACGGGAGAATCAACCATACCTAAAAAGGCTCCAAAGATTCCTAAAGACTTCATCACTTTGAATGGTACAAAATATCATATCGGAGTGGAATTGATGAAGTGTATGAAATGGCGTAAATCTATTGACCTTTTGAGTAAGGATGTTTATTATAATCTTTGGAAAGAAAGTAGATATCCTATGTCGCGTTATGTAGATGAAGGTGTGGATGCTCGCGATGCTGTTGTAAAGCGTTTCGCAGAAATCATCGTAGAAGTATATAAGGTTACGGTGTCGCCTGATTTAAAATGGATCGATATACCTGTGCGAATAGAGTATGATGAGAGTGGAAGCCCAGTACATTCATTGCAGTGTAATTCTTTTGAAGAAGCTCTTGGTAAGTTGAAGAATTTTGTAGAACAGAATGGACACTGGCCTTTTTCTGCATCTGGTGAATACGAATGTTCTTTGCGCAGATGGCAACATGAAATATCTCATGACATAATTCCTATTACCCACAGTCAGCATCAAGCATACGAAGAACTGGTGACTGCCTTTGCAGATAAGCCTAAAACCCGTTATCTGTTTGAGAAAAAAACTAATAGTGAATATGAGGGTGTATTAAAACTCAATTAATGCGAAAAATCTACCATATCTCCCAGTGGGCGTGTAACGCGTTGTTGGGTAGTAAGTTAAAGGCTGGTAGATGGCGTTTTATCTACCAGCCATCTACCAGCCATCTACCATAGGGGAAGCTCGCATTAATTGAGTTTAATACACCCTCATATTTTTGTAGAAAAAATCATTATTTCTTTCCCTTTGTAGCTACTACGAAGTAGCCGATGAGGCAGCAGTAGGCTGCGAGCGAAGCCACTTCAGAGAGCGGGTTGGCAAACCATGCCTCCTTGAAAGCGTCTGATGCGATGTGAACGTCGCAGAAGCGGAGGAGGGCAGAGAGAACACCCATGAGAGCGCCACCTGCGATGAAGCCACTGGCGAGCAGTGTGCCCTTCTCGCCGCGTTCACGGTTCACCTCTGCATTCTTGGAGCGCGATGTCACGTACCAGTTGACGATGCCGCCAACGAGGAGCGGAGTGTTCAGCTCCAATGGGATGAACATACCGAGCGCGAAGGCGATAGCCGGAATGTTGAAGTAGGTGAGCACTACGGCGATGACAGCGCCGATAGCGTACAGTGCCCACGGAGCACCTACGCCGTTCATGAGCGGGTCGATCACAGCCGCCATCGCGTTAGCCTGAGGAGCAGCGAGCTGTCCGCTTGCGAAGCCGTAAGTCTGGTTGAGCAGAATCATAACGCCGCCCACGGTAGCAGCCGACACGAGTGTGCCGAGGAACTTCCAAGTCTCCTGCTTCTTCGGCGTTGTGCCGAGCCAGTAGCCAATCTTGAGGTCGGTGATGAAGCCGCCTGCCATAGAGAGTGCGGTGCAGACCACGCCACCCATGATGAGTGCTGCAACCATACCGCCAGTGCCCTTCAGTCCGACAGCCACGAGCACTACCGACGCGAGGATAAGTGTCATGAGCGTCATGCCCGATACGGGGTTGGAGCCTACGATGGCGATGGCGTTGCCGGCTACGGTGGTGAAGAGGAACGCTATCACGGTGACGAGCAGAATGCCTACGACAGCGAAGAGCAGGTTGCCCTCCATCACGCCGAACCAGAAGAAGAGGAAGGTGATGAGGAGCGTAGCGATAGAGGCGATGGCGATGAACTTGAACGGCAGGTCGCGCTGTGTGCGTACGGTGTCGGCAGACGCCTGTGCGCCGCCCTTCATCTCGTTTGCGGCGAGCGATACGGCGCCCTTGATGATGCCCCACGACTTGATGATGCCGATGATGCCAGCCATGGCGATGCCGCCGATGCCGATGCTCTTGCCGTAGTATTTGAAGATTTGTTCAGCCGACATTGCGCCTACGGTCTGCGTGATCTCGGGGTTCCAGATGTTGAGCACCTGGTCGTGGAAGAGCATGGACATGCCCGGCACGATGAGCCACCACACGGTGAACGAGCCGAGACAGATGATGAAGGCGTACTTCAAGCCGATGATGTAGCCCAAGCCCAGCACGGCAGCGCCGGTGTTCACCTTGAACACGAGCTTAGCCTTGTCGGCAGCCACGGCGCCCCATTCCACGACGCGCGATGTAAAGCACTCGTTCCACCAGTAGACGGTAGCCACGATGAAGTCGTACAGACCGCCGATGAGGCCGGCGATGAGCAGTGGCTTAGCTTGCGAGCCGCCCTTGGCTCCGCTGATGAGCACCTGCGTGGTGGCTGTGGCTTCGGGGAAGGGATACTTGCCGTGCATGTCCTTCACGAAGTATTTGCGGAACGGAATCATGAACAGGATGCCGAGGATGCCGCCGAGCAGCGACGACATGAACACCTTGACGAACGAGACGCTCATCTCCGGATACTTTGCCTGCAGGATGTAGATGGCGGGCAGCGTGAAGATGGCTCCGGCTACGATGGTGCCCGAGCAGGCACCGATGCTCTGGATGATTACGTTCTCGCCCAGCGGGTTCTTGCGCTTGGCGAGTGTAGATGCGCCTACGGCGATGATGGCGATAGGGATGGCTGCCTCGAACACCTGGCCCACCTTCAGTCCGAGATAGGCTGCTGCGGCTGAGAAGAGCATCGCCATGATGATGCCCCAGGTCACCGACCATAGGTTTACTTCGGGATAACTCCTGCCCGGTTCCATCACGGGCTTGTACTCTTCGCCCGGCTTCAACTCGGTGAAGGCGTTGTCGGGCAACTGAATCTGGTCTTTTTCGTTGTTTTCCATATTGTTGGGTTTTAAGTTATGTTGTCATGTGGAGATGTTGAGGTGTTGAGATGGTGGGGTGTTGTGGTGTTGAGGTGTTGAGATGGTGGGGTGTTGAGATGGTGAGGTGTTGTTATGTTGAGATGTTGAGATTTGATATATATTAACCCTACAAAGTTAGTTTAAAATTGGTGAAAAACACATCGCCATGTACATAATTATTTGAAAAACACTGAAAATGAAAATTAAATCAGTAAATTTGCAACCGATTTAAATCTAAATTGCATTTTTATTTTATTACATCCAAATCTTATATGAGAAAGACTTTACTATCGTTGTGCATAGCTATGGCTTCGCTCTCTGTGTTTGCTGCTCCGGCAAGAAAGGGTTCGACGGTCATCAAGCTGGTCAATGGAACCGAACTGAAGGCTTCGCTTCAGGGCGACGAGTTTCTGCACTATTATCTCGCCGAGGACGGCAAGTGCTACAAACAGAACGCCGACGGGCTTTATGAGCTTATGGATGTGACTGCGGCTCGCGAGAATGCGCGCATGAAGCGTGCTCAGATTAACAAGAACATGGGCGTAAAGCGTCAGCGCATGATGAAGGCTGGCGAGAAGAAGGACTACTTCGGACAGAAGAAAGGTCTTATCATGCTCGTGCAGTTCCCCGACCGCTCGTTCCAAAGCGCACACGACAAGAATTTCTACGAGAATTTCGCTAATAAAGAGAACTATACCGATGGCTCTTTCAAGGGCTCCGTACGCGACTACTACCACGCACAGAGCGGCGGACAGTTTGAACTTACGTTCGACGTTATCGGTCCGCTCACAGCTCCGAAGGAGTCGACATATTACGGCGAGAACTATCCTGGCGGCGGCTCAGACAAGCACGTTGGCGAGCTCGTTGCATGGGCGCTCGAGCAGTGCAAGGGCAAGGTAGACTTCACCGAGTACGACTGGGACAAGGACGGATATGTCGACCAGGTGTTCCTTCTCTACGCAGGTCGCGGCGAGAACTACGAGGGCGCAGCCTCTACCAACATCTGGCCCCACATGTTCTACCTCCAGCACAGCGACTACGGCAGGGTGTTCGACACCGGTCAGGGCGTATACGTGAACACTTACGCCTGCAGCTGCGAGCTTAACCCCGACAAGGGCTGCGACGGTATAGGCACAGTATGCCACGAGTTCTCTCACTGTCTCGGCTTTGCCGACATGTACGACACTACCTACTCTGGCGGCTACGGCATGGACGACTGGGATCTGCTCCACTCCGGCTGCTACAACGGCTACGGCTTCTGCCCGGCTGGCTTCACAGGCTACGAGAAGTGGGTGGCAGGCTGGATAGAGCCTATCGAGCTTACGAAGGACAAGATTGTGTCTGCCATGAAACCGCTCAGCGAGGGTGGCGAGACATACATTATGTACAACGAGAACTATCGCGACGAGTATTATATCATCGACAACCGTCAGAAGACAAAGTGGGACGCATCGCTGCCGGGTCAGGGCTTGCTCGTAACACACGTAGACTATCTGAAGTCGGCTTGGGACAACAACAACGTGAACGACGACCCTCTGCACCAGCGCATGACGGTGGTTCACGCAGACAACTTCATGACATACCGCAACGCGTCTTACGACACATATCCGTTCACAGAGAACGGCGTTGTGAAGAACGATAGTCTTACCGACACCTCGAAGCCTGCCGCTACGCTCTTCAACGCCAACATTGACGGATCGAAGCTCATGGGCAAGGCGCTGCTCGACATCAAGCAGAACGACGACAAGACCGTAGCTTTCCGCTTCCGCGGTCTGCCGGGCATGAACATCGACATCACTCCGGGTGCCGAACTCTTCTACGATAGCTTTGACAGCAACACTGGCAAGGGCGGCAACGACGACGTTTGGACAGCTACAAGCGCCAGCGCATTGAAGACCGACGTTTCGGGATGGATTTACAACAAGGGCTATGCCGCCAACAAGTGCGCACGCTTCGGCTCAAAGGCTGTGCCGGGCGAGGCTTCTACTCCGACGTTCAACGTGCCGTGCAAGGTGCGCCTCACCTTCAAGGCGGCTCCGTACCAGGGCGACGACAACACCGTTGACGTTTACTTCGGCAACACGATGCTCGAGCGCTTCTTCATGGAGGAGGGCAAGTGGAACGACTTCAGCGTAGAGTTTGAGGGCAACGGCTACGACCGCATCTACTTCAACGGCGGGCAGCGCTTCTTCCTCGACGAGGTGAAGGTGTGCGTGGCTGGCGAGACAGGCATCGAGGACGTGAATGTAGACGTGCAGACCAACGACGGACGCATCTACACCGTAGACGGACGCTATGTAGGCAACAGCTTCAACGCTCTCGGCAGAGGCATCTACATCCAGAACGGCAAGAAATATGTTAAGTAACTGTATGTGCGAAGCGACGCACAGCAAGTGAAACATCATTATACGTAAAAACAATTAAGGGGATATGGCAAAACGCCATATCCCCTTTTCTATTGTTTGTATTATCGGTCAATGTGAAGTGTCATCAATCAAATGTGCAGATACTGTTTTACGTAATCGGCAACAGCTTCCTTCAGTCCCTTCACGTCTACAATCTCCACGTATTGGGCGTGGCTCAGATAGAACACCATGAGCGGGTAGAGGTTGTAGGTGAAAGTCTCTAACATCCACGTGTCGCTGCCGTCTTGTCTGATGTAGCGCGATGTTCCTGGATAATACTCCTTAAGAGCAGTCATAGCCTGCAGTTTCAGGCGGAGTCTGACGTCTATCTTCTTCTCGCCCGACATGTGGAACGGGTCGATGCTCAGTAGCTTGTGCTTCTCCTTGAACTTCCACGGTTCGTCGGTCATCACTATCTTTTCGGCGCGCGAGATGCGGAATATCTTCACCTTGTCCTGTTCAGCCTCGTAGCAATGAACATACTCGTTGTCGTCTATATGGAACGGTTCTACGATGCGGTTCTTGATAGTGCCGCTGTTTATCGACTTGTATCCCACAAACCGCACTCTGCGCTTCTTCTGTATAGCATCCTTCAGAATGATTATCTTGTCGTCGGTCTTGCGCAGAGCCTCCTGTCGGCGTCGGCGTATGTCCTCGATTGTCGACTCGTCTGTTATCTGCGCCGACGAGTTGTTCTTTCTGAGATATGTTGTTCCGTCTTTCAGATAGACCACGTCGTACGGATACGGCTCCACGACGATGCTCACCACGTTGTGCTCGTTGATAGGTTTCAGCGTCACGTATTTCCAGTACGTTTCGCCGAACCACTCCTCGCCCTGTCGGTTGATTTGTATCATATAGGCATCGAGGGTAGGGCTCATGCCGAATTTACGTGCAAGTGTGTCGAGGTCGTTCTTCAAGCCGACAGGTATGCCCTTGTCGTCAACGCCCAGATAGAGCACGCCGCCGCGATTGTTCATCATGGCGCAGATGCCGCGGAAGATGTTGTACGACTGTAGCTGCACCTTGGCGTTTGTTGGCGCTTCGAAGAACGAAGTCTTGAACTCCTTCATGTCGTCTTCCTCGCCGAAGATGCCCTCCAGCTCGTTAGATAGCTCGAGCGTGGAGTCGCCGTCGGTCACAACCGACAGCTGGTTGAGTATCTGTTTCTTTATGCCTCTGAGCGTCTTGTTCTCAAGAATGCCGCACAGGCGGTTGTACGACTGCACGAGCGAGGCCGTCTTGCTCAGCGTCTCGTTTTCGCTTTCGATGTAGCGGTCGAGAGTGTCGCTTGTGGCGTCGTATCCCTTGGCAAAGCACGAGAGAATCTTCAGAATGTCGGCACCGTTTGTGACGGTCTCCTCGTCCTTCAGGTCCTCGGGCGTGTCGATCACGGCGATGGTGTTCCACTCGTCGCTGTCAGCCTTGGCGAAGAGTATGAGCGTCTTGATATACTTGGCTATGTAGTTGCAGTATTTCTCGTCCTTCTCGCTCTCAATCAGTGTGCACAGTATGCGTATTACGCTCAGTATGCGGTAGCGCAGCATAGGGTTTGCCTCATGACTCTGCAATACGTTCAGCGTGTTGAGGTATTCCTTTACGAACTCCGGCTGAATCGCCTCCTGCTCCTCCTTCTTCTCGGTTATAGATATATGAGAGAGCGAGTCGATGAAGCGTCTGAGCATTCTCGGGCACACGTCGTCTCGCGAGATGTCTGTTTTCTCAACGTCATAATCGGAGATGGAACCATAGAGACAGCCTTTGAATTCGCCGTAAGTATTGATTTTCTCAATCTCGACGCCGGCATTGCGACCGTTGGCGTCAAGATCCTCGTCCTGCTCTTCAGTGAGATCGACATATACCATGAAGCCCTCGTCGGTCCAGAACTCACGCAGCTTCAGTACTTTTTCGCCGCCCACCGCCTTGTGGTTATGAGCGTCGAAGCCGTAACCGGGCTGTGCGTTCTCGTTTATATATTCAACAAACAGGTCGGTAAGGCTGAACGTGCTGTTCGCCGGGTTGACATTTACGTTGAAGCGGTCGCCCACATTCAGCACCTTCGCCCACACCTCGGGGCGGTATATCTTAGAGAAAATCTTCAGATTCTGCTCGAACACCAGTTGCCCCTCAATCTGAGCATAGCTCGGGTCGATGGTCTTCACCGCAATGCGCAGCGGCGTCACCTCCGTCACCTCCACAGGCACGAGATCGCCCTCGGTATAATTCAGAAGTCGCTTTGCGCTGGCCTCCTTCTTGCAGCCTTTCATAGCCTGCAGAATGTCGTCAACGAACTCCTCTATAGCCTCCACGTCGTCTTTCTTCGACTCTTTCAGTTGCAGGTCTTGCGTAGAACTCACATCGAAGCCGTACTCGGGCAGCAGATGGGTAGTCGATTTCGGCATGTACTTCTTCTCGTGCACGTCCTTATTGTAGGTGGCAAGCATTATCTCAGCGTTCGTCACGGCTATCAGGCCCTTGCCCTCGTAGCAAGCCTCCGACTCGGTAGCGAACTTCATCTTGAGGAAGTTGCTAACGAACATATCGAGCGAGAAACCTATGAGGTCGTTCCACGAGAAAGTGAGCATGTTGGGCATGTCGTGCGTCATCAGTCGCATAGCCATGCCGATAAGCTCGGGCACACTTCTATAGGCGAAGGTGCTGCGGTTAAGAGCCGTGGTGGTGTTCTGCATGCAGAGGCACACCAGATTGTTGATCATCGTGAGCAGCACCAGCTTGCGTTCCTGACGGCTGGCGTCCTTCACTGCCAGCAGCCATGCGCCGCAGAGCCTTGTGTTGAATGTGAGCACCTCCTGCGCCTTGTCCTGTCTGTACATGGGCGCACCGGTTCGTGCTTCGACAAGAAGGGCTACACGCTCCTTCAGCAGTCGCAGCGACTCGGTGTACAGCGTATCGTAGGCATTGCCCGACGACTTGAGGTAGCTGAGAAAGTCCTCAAAGTATTCGTCTATATGTGTGGGTTTAGGTTTGAGCCAAATAGTTCCGTTTTCCATTTTTTGTATGTTGAATATATTCCACGAACAAAGGTATAGTTTTTTAGCGAAACACACAAATTAATTATACTATTAGGTATAAAACAAAGCGAGGTAACAGCATTACCGCATAGCGGAAATACTGTTACCTCACTTCTGTAATATCGTTACCGCGCCTTGGTAATATGCTTACCAGGTGTCGGTAACAAACGTTTTAGTTGCGGAATACCAATCCGTTGCTGTCGGCGTCGATTGTAATCGGCTTCTCACGCGACACTTCGTCCGAAAGAATCTTCTTCGAAAGGTCATTGAGCACGCAGCGCTGTATGGCGCGCTTTACCGGACGTGCGCCGAACTCCGGGTCGAAGCCCTCGTCGGCGAGGTAGCCGATGGCTGCCGGCGTGACGTTGAGCGTGAAGCCCTGCGGCTCCAGCATCTTCTTCACGGCGTTCATCTGCAGCGTAACGACCTGGGCAATCTCCTCCTTCGTGAGCGGCAGGAACATGATGGTCTCGTCGATACGGTTGAGGAACTCGGGGCGTATGGTCTTCTTCAGCATCTCCATCACCTTCTCCTTGGTGTCGCCTATTACATGGTCGCGGTTCTCGGGCGTGATGCCTGCGAACTGAGCCTGTATGTACTGGCTGCCGAGGTTGGAAGTCATAATGATGATGGTGTTCTTGAAGTTGACGGTGCGGCCCTTGTTGTCGGTGAGGCGTCCGTCGTCGAGCACCTGCAAGAGGATGTTGAAGACGTCGGGGTGAGCCTTCTCTATCTCGTCGAAGAGCACTACGGAGTAGGGTTTGCGGCGCACAGCCTCGGTGAGCTGACCGCCCTCGTCGTAGCCTACGTATCCTGGAGGCGCACCGATGAGACGGGATACGCTGAACTTCTCCTGGTACTCGCTCATGTCGATACGCGTCATCATCGTCTCGTCGTTGAACAGATACTCGGCGAGAGCCTTCGCCAGCTCGGTCTTGCCGACACCCGTCGTGCCGAGGAAGATGAACGAAGCGATAGGACGCTTCGGATCCTGCAGTCCGGCACGCGAACGTCTTACGGCGTCGCTCACGGCTCTGATAGCCTCGTCCTGTCCGATTACGCGGCGGTGAAGCTCCTCCTCAAGGTGCAGCAGCTTCTCGCGTTCGCTCTGCATCATACGCGTAACGGGTATGCCCGTCCAGCGGCTAACAACCTCGGCTATGTCGTCGGCTGTCACCTCCTCGCGTATCATGGCGTTGCCGCCCTGCGTCGACTTCAGCTGGTTCTGTATCTGTCGGATGTCCTCTTCGAGAGCCTTCAGTCTGCCGTAGCGTATCTCAGCCACAAGCTCGTAGTTGCCCTCGCGCTCGGCGCGCTCAGCCTCGAACTTCAGCTGCTCCATCTGCTGCTTGTCTTGCTGAATCTTGTTCACCAAGCCCTTCTCGCTCTCCCATTTAGCGCGGAACGCCTTCTCCTGGTCGCGCAGTTCGGCGATGTCCTTGTCGAGCTGCTTTATCTTCTCGGTGTCGTTCTCGCGCTTGATAGCCTCGCGCTCAATCTCGAGCTGCTTCAGTCGGCGAGTAATCTCGTCGAGCTCCTCGGGCACAGAGTCGCGCTCCATGCGCAGCTTTGCAGCCGCCTCGTCCATAAGGTCGATCGCCTTGTCGGGCAGGAATCGGTCGGAGATGTAACGCTCCGAAAGCTTCACGGCAGCTATGCAGGCGTCGTCCTGTATACGCACCTTGTGGTGGTTCTCGTAGCGTTCCTTCAGTCCGCGGAGGATAGAGATAGCCGAGAGCTCGTCAGGCTCGTCGACCATTACGGTCTGGAAACGACGCTCGAGAGCCTTGTCCTTCTCGAAGTATTTCTGGTACTCGTTGAGTGTAGTGGCACCGATGCTGCGCAGCTCGCCGCGCGCAAGTGCCGGCTTGAGGATGTTGGCAGCGTCCATGGCGCCTTCGCCACCGCCCGCACCAACAAGCGTGTGAATCTCGTCGATGAAGAGAATGATGCGACCGTCTGAGTTGGTCACCTCTTTTATTACGCTCTTCAGACGCTCCTCAAACTCGCCTTTGTATTTGGCTCCGGCTACGAGTGCGCCCATGTCGAGCGAGTAGAGCTGCTTGTCCTTAAGGTTCTCGGGCACGTCGCCGCGCACGATACGCTCAGCCAAGCCCTCAACGATGGCTGTCTTACCCGTACCCGGTTCACCTATAAGTATAGGGTTGTTCTTGGTACGGCGCGAGAGAATCTGCAGCACGCGGCGTATCTCGTCGTCACGACCTATAACCGGGTCGAGCTTGCCCTGGCGCGCCTCCTCAACGAGGTTCTTGGCGTACTTAGAGAGGCTCTGGAAGTTCTCGTCAGCCGACTGCGACTGTATCTTCTCGCCCTGGCGCAGCTCCTGGATGGCCTTCACGGTGTCGGCCTCGGTCATGCCCGCGTCTTTAAGTATGCGGCTCGCCGTAGAGTTCACCTGCAAGAGGGCGAGCAGGATGGGTTCAACGCTCGTGAACTCGTCGCCGTTCTTCGTGGCGAAGTCCTGCGCACGCTGCAAAACGGCGTTGGTATCGTTAGAGAGGTAAGGCTGTCCGCCCTGAACGCGCGGCAAGCGCTGCAATTCGGCGTCGGTTACGCTCTCCACCTGCATGGCATTCACGCCAAGCTTCTGGAAGATGAAGGTCGTCACGTCCTTAGCCTTCACAAGCAGAGCCTTCAGCAAGTGCATCGGTTCGATGCTTTGCTGTCCACTGCGCTGTGCGGTGTTCAATGCCTCTTGAACAACCTCCTGTGCTTTGATTGTGAATTTGTCGAATGTCATATCGTTCTCCTTTCTTTTTGTTTTCTTGTTTTCTGTAAACTATAACACAAACTATGTTCCAATACGCTATTTGTGACAATCTGTCACAATTTAAGGCGTTTGTGTTGAAAGATAACGACAATCTGTCAGAAAAGAAAGCTCTTTTGCCGACCTTGTTCTGATTTTATATGGCGTTCTTCTTTGCCGTGTAGAAAAAAATTGATACTTTTGCATTTATAATTTATAAGGTTACTGTGCGTCGCAGAGTGATGCGCAGGCTAAACTATGCAAACAAACAACTAAAAACAATCTCTATCAAAAAATGAAAACCAAAAAGTTTTATCCGTGGCTGGTAGTGGCGCTGCTTTGGGTGGTGGCACTGCTCAACTATATGGACCGACAGATGCTCTCTACCATGCAGGGCGCAATGAAACTCGACATCGTTGAACTGCAGAAGGCTGAGGCTTTCGGCGCTCTCATGGCTGTGTTCCTCTGGATATACGGCATCGTAAGTCCGTTCGCAGGCGTGGTTGCCGACCGCGTGAGCCGCAAGAAGCTCGTTGTGGGCAGTCTGTTCGTATGGTCAGCCGTAACTTATCTCATGGGCTACGCTACCGACTTCACGCAGCTCTACTGTCTGCGTGCGCTGATGGGTGTGAGCGAGGCGCTGTACATACCTTCGGCTCTGTCGCTCATCGCCGACTGGCATGAGGGCAAATCGCGCTCGCTGGCTATCGGCATACACATGACCGGTCTGTACGTCGGTCAGGCTGTGGGCGGATTCGGCGCTACCATCGCCGCTACGTTCTCATGGCATAGCACATTCCACTGGTTTGGCATCATCGGCATTGCCTACTCGTTGGTGCTCGCACTGCTGCTGCACGATAAACCGAAGGCAGTTGAGGCTGTAGCCGCTTCGCCCGACCCCGCAACGCAGATGAAGAAGGAGAGCGTATTGCGCGGACTCAGCGTCGTGCTTTCTACATGGGCGTTCTGGGTGATACTCATCTACTTCGCCGTGCCGAGTCTGCCGGGATGGGCTACCAAGAACTGGCTGCCTACGCTCTTCGCCGAGAACCTCGGTCTGGATATGGCGGAGGCTGGTCCGATGTCTACCATCACTATCGCGGCTTCGTCGTTCGTGGGCGTGCTGCTCGGCGGCGTAATGTCAGACAAGTGGGTGCTGCGCAACATACGCGGACGTATCTATACCAGCGCTATCGGCTTGGGCATGACGATACCGGCGCTCATCCTGCTCGGCTTCGGCCATAGCGTTGTGGCTGTAGTAGGAGCCGGAATGCTCTTCGGCATCGGCTTCGGCATGTTCGACGCCAACAACATGCCGATACTCTGCCAGATTATCTCGGCTAAGTATCGCGCTACGGCTTATGGCATCATGAACATGGTGGGCGTGTTCGCAGGCGCTGCCGTCACTCATCTGCTCGGCAAGTGGACCGACGGCGGCAATCTGGGCATGGGCTTTGCGGTGCTCGGCGGTATAGTCATCGTGGCACTCGTGTTGCAGCTGGCTTGTCTGCGCCCGACATCGGATAATGTGGAATAGATGTTGAAGTGGTGAGATGTTGAGGTGGTGAGATGACTCTGCTCTATCTTAATTCTCCCAGTTCTTTCATTACTTTTCATCCCGCAATTGAAAACAATAAATTAATAACTAATTAAAATAAACAAGACTATGGAAAAAATCGTAGGACTTATTGACGCACCGTTTACACCGTTCTATGCAAATGGTGACGTTAATCTCGAACCAATCGAAGCTTATGCAAAGATGTTGCAGAAGAATGGCTTGAAGGGCGTGTTCATCAACGGATCGTCTGGCGAGGGATATATGCTCACAACCGAAGAGCGTATGCAGCTTGCTGAGCGTTGGGTGAGTGTGGCTCCCGAAGGCTTCAAGGTTATTGTGCATGTAGGCAGCTGCTGCCTGCGCGAGAGTGTGCGCCTTGCTGAGCACGCTCAGAAGATAGGTGCATGGGGCATCGGCTCGATGGCGCCTCCGTTCCCGAAGATTGGTCGCATCGAGGAACTCGTGGAGTATTGCGAGACTATCGCAAACGCTGCTCCTGAGTTGCCGTTCTACTACTATCATATCCCTGCGTTCAACGGCGCATTCCTGCCGATGGTAGACCTCTTGAAGGCTGTCGATGGACGCATCAAGAACTTCGCAGGCATCAAGTATACTTACGAGGCTCTCTACGAGTACAACCAGTGTCGTCTCTACGGCGGCGGCAAGTTTGATATGCTCCACGGACAGGACGAAACAATCCTCCCGAGCCTTGCTCAGGGTGGCGCTCGCGGCGGCATCGGCGGCACAACCAACTACAACGGTCGTGAGCTCGTAGGCATCATCGACGCATGGAACCGCGGCGACATCGAGACAGCTCGCGAGAAGCAGAACTTCTCTCAGGAGGTTATCAACGTCATCTGCCACTTCCGCGGTAACATCGTGGGCGGAAAGCGCATCATGAAGCTCCTCGGATTCGACCTCGGACCGAACCGTGTGCCGTTCCGCAACATGACTGACGAGGAAGAGGCTCAGATGAAGAAGGAACTTGAAGAGATCGGATTCTTCGAGCGTGCCAACCAGTTCTAATGTCAACCCATCAACATCACAACATCACAACATCACAACCATAAGAAATGAACGTAAAGGAATATATCAAGTCTTGGGCTGAGTCTTACAAGAAAGATCTCACCGAGAATATCATGCCGTTCTGGATGAAGTACGGCTTGGACCGCGAGAATGGCGGCGTCTATACTTGCGTAGACCGCGACGGATCGCTCATGGACACAACAAAGTCGGTGTGGTTCCAGGGTCGTTTCGCCTTCATTTGCTCGTTCGCTTATAATAATGTAGAGAAGAATCAGGAGTGGCTCGACGCTGCAAAGTCTACACTCGAGTTTATAGAGAAGCACTGCTTCGACGAGCAGGGTCACATGTACTTCTCTGTAACAGCTGAGGGCAAGCCGCTGCGCAAGCGCCGCTATGTGTTCTCGGAGACATTCGCCGCAATCGCGATGTCTGAGTACGCTCTCGCTACTGGCGACCAGCATTGGGCTAAGCGCGCCATACAGGTGTTCGAAGACACACAGCGCTTCCTCGCTACACCGGGCTTCCTGCCCGCTAAGTTCGAGGCTGACGTGAAGCTGCAGGGCCACAGCATCGTCATGATTCTCATCAACGTAGGCTCTTGCATCCGCAAGGTTGTAGACGATCCGAAGCTCACACAGCAGATTGACGAGTCGATTGAGAAACTGAGGAAGTACTTCATCCATCCGGAGTTCAAGTGCTTGCTCGAAACGGTAGGCGAGAACGGCGAGTTCATCGACACCAACATGACTCGCACTATCAACCCGGGCCACTGCATCGAGACTTCATGGTTTATCATGGAGGAGGCTAAGCTGCGCGGCTGGGATAAGCCGATGCTCGACATGGCTCTGCAGGTGTTCGACTGGTCGTGGGACTGGGGATGGGACAAGCTGTACGGCGGCATCATCAACTTCCGCGACTGCAAGAACCTGCCGCCACAGGACTACTCGCAGGACATGAAGTTCTGGTGGCCGCAGTGCGAGACCATCATCGCTTCGCTCTACGCTTATCTCGGAACCGGCGACGAAAAATATCTCTATCGTCACGAGCGCATCAGCGAGTGGACTTACGCTCACTTCCCCGACGCTGAGTACGGCGAGTGGTACGGCTACCTGCATCGCGACGGAACAGTGGCGCAGCCGGCTAAGGGCAACCTCTATAAGGGTCCGTTCCACATTCCGCGTATGATGATAAAGGGCTACATGCTTTGTCAGGAGATTCTGAAAAAGCTCGAAGCATAAGCATAGGAGGGTGTCAAAACTCGCAAGCAGTACGCCCCGAAGGGGCAGAAGCACATAGCCCAGGGCAGCGCCCTGGGTAAATATGCGCCACACTAACCCCACGCCCTGTAGGGGCAAAAGCCTAATTATTAGGGTATTGCCCTTACAGGGCGCATTACTCAATATATACACTCAATACCCAGGGCGTTGCCCTGGGCTATGTGATTGTTGGGCTTTCAGCCCGCATTAACCGAGTTTTGACACCCTCTTAATTTTTATTGCTATTATGACCCGATTTCTATCCTTATTCCTTTTTCTTTCTGCCGCATTGTCTCTTTCTGCTCAGCATGTGCGTAGCGTTGCTGGCTTTCCGGCTGCTGAGCCCGGTTATTCGCTCGGTGTCTCGGCATGTTATGCCGGTCAGATTGGCGACTATCTCGTTGTGGCTGGCGGCTGCAACTTCCCCGAAGCTGGCAAACCGAAGAAATATTACGCCGGTGTGTATGCCGCACGCATGGACCGTGCGACGCTGCAATGGCGCTTGGTGGGTTTTCTGCCCGAAGCGGCTGCGTATGGTGCTACGGTTACCTGCGGAGACAGTCTGCTGTTCCTTGGCGGAAACAACACAGACCACGCTCTTGCTGCGGTTTATAGCGTTCGTCTTAACTCTGTCGGCACAGATGTCTTAATAAATCGACTCGCCGACCTGCCGGCTACGGCGGATAATATGGCGGTGGCGCTTGTCGGAAACGACATCTTTGTTGTCGGCGGCAATCAGAACGGCAAGCCGTCTGCTGATGTTCTGCGTTATAAACTCGGCGCAAACTCGGTTAATCAATGTTCAAATACAATTGCTCAATGTTCAAACTCGGTTAATCAATGTTCAAATACAATTGCCCAATGTTCAAACTCGGTTAATCAAGGCGCAAATTCAACTTCTTCTGCCGATCTTCGCATCCCAGGCGCGCCTCGTGTGCAGCCCGTAGCCGCAGCGTATAACGACAAGTTGTACGTTTGGGGCGGCTTCTATGCCGACGGCGAGCAAAGCAAGGTGCATACTGATGGTTATGTGTACGACGTGAATGCGAAAGAGTGGGGCGCTTTGTCCGCTCCGTGCTCTGCGGATGGCGAGGAGATGACGCTTTCGGGTGGCATAGCGTGGGCTGATGGCGACCACTTGTACGCCACAGGCGGCGTCAACCGTACGATATTCCTCGATGCGATAAGCGGTAGATACGAATGTGTTAAGAAGGACGATTACCTCAAGCAGCCAATCGACTGGTATAAATTCAGCGGCAATCTTTATGTCTTTGATGCTGTCGCAGGGCAATGGCTCACTACTACGTTCGTAAATCAGGCTCTTGCACGCGCCGGTGCTCAGGCTGTGCCTACACCGCTCGGCGTGTATTATATAGGTGGCGAGCTGAAGCCGGCGCTTCGCACGCCACAGATTGTTATAATTGAGAATTGAGAGTTTATTCAGTTGAGAATTGAGAGTTGAAAGTTGAGAGTTTTATTCAGTTGAGAATTGAGAGTTGAAAGTTGAGAGTTATGATTACCATTGTAAAACTATGGTTTAAGCGTTAGCAATAAAGCATATCATAACTTTCAACTTTCAACTTTCAACTTTCAACTTTCAACTTTCAACTTTCAACTCTCAATTCTCAACTCTCAACTTAAGCAGTTCTCAACAGGAACTGCTTAATTGTATCCGAACTTACCGATATTCTCTTCGCTCGAACTTTCTTCCTGCGCAATCTTACGCATTTGTTGCTCGTAAGCCTGCGCCAGTCCGCCCGTACTCGTCTCCTTATATAGCGACGGCAGGTCGTGACCTGTCTGCTTCATTACCTTCACCACGCGGTCGAACGACACACTGTGCGTTCCGTCTGAGAACGAAGCATAGAGGTTGGCGTCGAGAGCGCGAGTTGCGGCGAAGGCGTTGCGCTCGATACACGGAATCTGAACCAGTCCGCACACCGGGTCGCATGTCATGCCGAGGTGGTGCTCCAATCCCATTTCGGCTGCATATTCTATCTGCGACGGACTGCCGCCGAACAGCTGGCAGGCTGCGGCTGAAGCCATGGCGCACGCTACGCCCACCTCGCCCTGACAGCCCACATCGGCGCCCGAGATAGATGCGTTTTGCTTCACTACGTTGCCGAAGATGCCGGCTGTAGCGAGAGCGTGCAGAATGCGTGTGTCGCTGAACTTGTGTCCTTTTGCAAGATGGTAGAGCACGGCGGGCAATACGCCGCACGAACCGCAGGTGGGGGCTGTGACGATGGTGCCGCCCGATGCGTTCTCCTCGCTCACTGAGAGGGCATAGGCGTAAACCAGTGCGCGCGACTGCAGCGACTGCTTGTAGCCGCTCGCCTTAACGTAGTAGATAGGGCCCTTGCGCGGCAACTTTAGCGGACCGGGCAGTGCGCCTTCGTGGTCGATGCCGCGTTCTACAGACTCCTGCATGGCGCGCCAAACCTCCATCAGATACTCCCAGATGTCCTCGTCCTCGCACTCGTCAACGTACTCCCAGTAGCCGCGTCCGTGATTCTCGCACCACTGCTGTATCTCGTGCAGCGTGTTCTTCTGATACACCTCGCGCTTGTTGTTGAACCAGCGACTCTTCTCGCCTTCCGACAGTGCGCCGCCGCCTACGCTGTAGCATATCCACTCGTTCATGCGGTTGCCTTCGGCGTCGAACGCTACGAATTTCATGCCGTTCGGGTGATAGGGCAGGAACACCTTAGGCTGCCACACGATGCTCAGCGGAGCGATGGGGCGCAGCACTTCGTCGATTGCTACGTCTGTCATGTGACCTCTGCCCGTTGCTGCCAGGCTGCCGTATAGTGTCACCTCGAACGATTTCGCGTCCTTGTTGTGCGCAGCGAAGGTCTGTGCAGCCTTCTGCGGTCCCATTGTGTGACTGCTCGACGGGCCTTTGCCTATTCTGTATAATTCTTTTAACGATTTCATAGTTGTATGTGAGTCTTAGGATAAAAACAAGTTGATATATTGTTGCTTACAAAGTTACGATATTTTATTGATAGTCACAAAGCAAAGCAGCGCTTGTTCGGTTCAAATTACGCTTTATTAATTTGAAACATGTTAAATATGTGTTAAATGCGGCGTCCGCATATTTAGAATTTCCCTTTCTTGCGTTATTGTTTATAGAAAGGGCAGGGCGCTGAGGTCTTCTTTCAGTGCTTTCCTATACATATATAGAATGTGCAACTTAAATAGATAGGAGATAATCTTATGAGAAAGTTTTTTTTGATGTTGACGGCTGCGATGCTCATGCTTACCGCGTCGTTGTATGCAACAGAGAAGAGCGAGAAGAAACTTAGCGTGAAACCTTTCAGCGTGATAAACGTTGTCGGTTCGCTTGAGGTGGTGTACGAGCAGGGTAGTACGTATGAAGTGAGCCTTGTGGGCGACGCCGCAGCATTCGACCAAATACGCGTAGGGAGCAATGGTTCGGATCTGAACATCTCAAAGTACGGCAAGGTCATTGGCAATGTGTATGTCGAAACTTCCGATTCGTCGGACAGGCGTAGTGTTGTTGTGCACGTAAAGGCGCCGGATGTGAGCGTGTTCAATATGAGTGGCAGCGGACAGATTGTTGTTGGCAAGATGAAGTCTACGGCTGTCACGTTCAATCAGGCTGGTTCGGGCAAGATTGCCGTGAGCCAGGTAGTAGCCAGTCATGCCAACTTCAACAACGCTGGCTCGGGCACTATCTTTGTCGACGATGTGAAGGCTGATTATGTAGGACTGACGATGGCTGGTTCGGGCACAATCAACTGTCGGACAAGCAAGGCTGCCAATCTTAATTGTACGCTTACCGGCTCCGGTCGCATCTCTGTTTCGGGTAAAGCCGGCAACTATAAAAAGTATGTCTTAGGTTCGGGCAAGATAAACGACAGTATGTTGAAGTACGATAAACTGCTCAACATGGGCAGTAATGTGAACGTAACAGGCAATACTTACAATTCGCGCAGACCGGATTCTCCCGACGGCGTCATCATCGCCCGTCCATAATGCGTGCCGCCCCAGCACTTATGCGTGTAAAAATAGAATAAAGCTAATGAATACCCGACTACCGTGAACCAAATACAGTTTGAACAGATGTCGCCACAACTGCGCAACATAGCTCAAGGCTATGCCCGCCGCTATCTTGCGCGTGCCGATGATGCGGACGATGCGGCAAGCGACGCGATGCTTAGGCTTTGGGCTGTGCACGACTCTCTCCGCGACACAGCCCATGCCGCTCGTCTTGCGGCTGTCATTGCTCGCAATGTGGCTATCGACATGTTGCGACGGCGGCGCCCGACAAGCATCAGCGGCGACGAAGCGCACACGTCCTGGCTTTTGCAGCAGGAGTCGGACAACAATACTCCAGAGAGTCAGCTCGAATGGAAAGAGGACGAGCAATGGCTGCGTCAGCGCATAGAGCAGTTGCCGCCGCGCGAGATGCAGGTGATGCGGCTGCGTCAGACCGAGCGCCGCACCAATGAGCAGATTGCCGCCATATTAGGCATCAGCAAGGATTCGGTGGCGACGATGCTCTCCTCGGCACGACGAAAACTATTCAATCAGATAAAGGAAAGGAACAGAACATGACAGACCGACAAATAATATCACTTCTGAAGCGCTACATGGACGGCGCCACTACCGTTGAGGAGGAGACCGCATTGACGGAGTTCTTCTGCACGGCTACCGATGCCGACCGACCTGACGCTATATCTGCCGCCGACTGGAGCGCGTATCGCGAGATGTTCTGCATGTTCGCTCCAGAAAGGGCTGAGAAAGACCTGCAGAATGAGGCTGCAGCTCCGACCGTGCAGCGCTTCACGCTGCGCAAGGCTGCTCTTTGGGTGGCATCGGTTGCTGCCGTTGCTGTGCTTGTGTTTGCTGTTTCGGCACTGCTTCCTGACAATACGCCGTCTGGTCAGTCGTCTGGTGCGCCGTTGGCTCAGCAAGCAGCTCGCCTTGTGCCTGCCGATTCTATCGCCGACAGCATATCTGCCGAACAGCCGCAGCGTATTCTCGCAGACAGCGTGAAACAGCAGCCCGGGAAACGTCGCTTGCACAAGTCTGTTCGCCCTTACTGGCAGCCGCGTCCGCCAAAGGTGTATGTGGCTGAGGCTGACAGGAGCGCATCCACTCATGCCGACTCCACCGATATAGAGGAGGCTGTGCGCCAAGCCGACATCCTGCTTCATGCTATAAATGCCAACCAGTCGGCAGCAATCAATCAGCTCGAGCTTCAGGCTATGGAAATGTTCGAGGCTGACGACGCTGAGGCTGACGAGTACGAGCCGGAAGCCACGGGCAACAGCATACAGCAATAACCCATAATAAAGAAAACATAACAAACAACCCTGTAAATATATTACGTATGAGACATATTTTAATAATGGCAATATTCTTAGTGCAGGCGTTTGCGGCTTCTGCGCAGAGTAACATCGAAAAGGTGTTCAAGATTGTGCTGAACGATCCTTCTACCGAAGTGCTGTCAAGCTCCGACTATAACGTAGTTTGCGTCGATAGCGGCGTGAGCTATTGCAAGTTCACCGAGTTCACCGTTCCTGCGAAAAAGAAGAAACTCTTCGCACAGATAGAGAAGGAACTGCTACTTGCGAAGTCCGACGCCTACAATGTGTTCATCAAGAAACCGGGCAGCAGCTCGCTCGCTACCAACCGTCTGTACGACTATGGAGCCAACAACGAATACAGCGTAGAGCTGGGTGCACACAAATCGCACGTCTACTACGGTCTGTGCTTCAAGGACCCCGCCGACTCCATGCGCCGTCACGCCTATCTGGCTGTATGGTTCAAGGATAGCAGCAAGTTTCATTGCTACTACTATCACATCTATGGCGTGATGCCGGCTCGTTTTAAGGAGTTCAAGTCGGGCGTCAGAGGCGCGAAGCCAATTAATAAGGGTAGCATGTTGCGCACGCAGACCGTCCTCGACGACAACGGCGTCACCACAACCACCTACGACAACGACGGCAATGTGCGTGTATTCAATTCGCGCTCGTTTTCTTCGGCTATGGCTAACGAGGTGAATAACGACATCGACTTTATGCTCATGTTCGGCAATCTGCGCGCTGCCTTCCTCGATGCCATAAAGGATGCTGATGCGAAGACGCTGCAGACAGGCATCGTTGTAAAGATAGCACGTCTGTGCCGAGAACACAGCAAACTGCTCACCGATAACGAGAAGCAAACCTGCACGTCAATCATAGACGAGATGAAGAGTACGCTGAAGAAGGTGAACCCCGACACGTTCATGGACGGCGTGCTACAGGAGGCGCGTATAGCTGTAGCTAAATAAATCCGTGTTGTTGTCCGAATAGACGTATTGTATTGGCGTTAATAGAACGCATTGTATTGACGTTAATAGAACGTATTGCATTGATAAAATGGAAAAAAGCGAGTAGCTGAGGCTTCACAACCTCTGCTACTCGCTTTTTTATTGTTTCTGCGTAAGCCGTCGCATTATTGGTACGGCTCATGTCTGTTGTTTATCCGTAGATCAATTGCTTATCCGTAGATAATGTTGCCCTGCTCGTCGCGGTTCTCGTCGAGGAACGACTTGTTGTACTGTGTCATACCGCGCAGCGACATACCCATGCTCGAGAAGCCGCCGTCGTGGAACAGAGTCTGCATAGTCACCTTCTTTGTCAGGTCAGAGAACATCACAACGCAGTAGTCTGCGCACTCGTCTGCACTCGCATTGCCCAGAGGCGACATGCGGTCAGAGAAGTCGTACAGACCGTCAAAGCCCTTGATGCCGCTGCCCGCTGTGGTGAATGTAGGCGACTGAGAGATGGTGTTGATGCGCACACCCTTCTCGCGACCGTAGATGTAGCCGAAACTGCGGGCGATCGACTCCAACAGCGACTTGGCGTCTGCCATATCGTTGTAGCCGAAGAATGTACGGTGAGAAGCCACGTAAGTCAGAGCCAGCACCGAAGCGTTCTCCGACAGAGCGTCGAGCTTCTTAGCTGCCTGAAGCATCTTATGGAACGAAATTGCTGAGATGTCGAGGGTCTTGTTCAAGAAACCATAGTCAAGATCGTCGTAAGTACGCTTCTTGCGCATGTTCACACTCATAGCGCAAGAGTGCAGCACGAAGTCGATCTTGCCGCCCAAAGCCTCTTGGGCCTGAACGAAGAGGTTGGTCAAATCCTCTACAGATGTCGCATCTGCCGGGATTATTACTGCGCCGGTCTTCTTGGCGAGCTCGTCGATTGTACCCATGCGGCAAGCCACCGCTGTGTTGGTCAATACAATCTGTGCGCCTTCCTCAACTGCACGTTCTGCTACTTTCCACGCAATAGATGCGTCGTTCAATGCGCCGAAGATGATACCGCGCTTTCCTTTCAATAAGTTAAAAGACATAATGTTCTATTATTATATAATGTATATTATCCTTGTTAGTGAACTCTAATGGAATATTCTGTACACTTATGCACAATCTTTTTGCCATTTCCGACTGCAAAGGTATAACTTTTTGCACACCTACCAATAAAAGTGTGCAAAAAACTGCATCTTCAACGCAAAATACTTTCGTTTTCTGCACAAAACTCTCATAGTGTGCAAATTTTTGCTGACAAAATCAAGCCCTTTTCCACGCCGATTACCCCTACACATTATAGTATATATAAACCCATAGCATAATATATACAACTCCATAGTATGATATATATAACCCCATAACATAATATATATACCCCCATAACCCCACCTATATAACCCAAAACCTCAACTTCTGTCATCGTGCTCCGTCCGCCGTCCGA
>SAMEA3663124__coassemble_99_pt1 | contig 32298 bp, 23 predicted proteins | sample SAMEA3663124__metabat2_low_PE_015 | metagenome-assembled genome bin SAMEA3663124 (sample SAMEA3663124) | pig gut metagenome | biome: pig gut; feature: pig-associated habitat; material: faeces | place: Denmark | collected 2012
TCATAACTCTCAACTCTCCACTCTCAATTCTCAACTCAAGAAACTCTCAATTCTCTTTTTGTGCTTGCTCATTTCGCCATTTTTTAGTAATTTTGCACTCCGTTTGCCGCAATTCCTGGCAGACAGCACCCGAAAAGATTAAAGGATAACATTGTAAAGTATATATGACAAGCAGTAAAAACACTCACGCCTCGTCCGTTTGGACCGAGGTAGAATACTCGGCTCGCTGCACGAACCCGTACATCAGCACGCCGATCTACGTACCAGAAGAAACTTCTTATTTCATCTGCCGCGCTGACGGCACACGCCAGCAGTGCCGCCTCTCGTTTGTGGTGTTCCGCGCCGACGGAGCCGACGCCGACGACTGGGAAGACGACCCGATGGTGGGCATTCTCGACATCTGTGTGCTCGGCGAGGGCGACGAGAAGGTAGAGCCGGTAGAGGCGGTGTATCTCGGCATCTCGCCAGACAGATTCCTCTCTGTAGTGCGCGAGGACGACCAGGAGATTGTGTTCGACTTCACTTGGCGACAGGGCACCGTCGAGATAGACCGCGCGCACGAGACCGACGAGGGCTTCGTCGTGCGCAAGGACGACTTCGGCGACGACGGCATCAGCTGCCGACTCACTCCGCGCGAGGGCAACCCGTTCACGCTGCGCCTGCAGATACCGTACGTGGGTTTCTCTCTGCTCGACGCCGACGACAACAAGCTCTCGGGCGACATCGAGATAGCGCACAGCGACATCCACAACTACTCGTATGCTTTCGTGGGCGACCAGGCTAACGACCGCTTCCAGATAGCGCTCGACGAGGGAAAGCTCAACTATATGTGCGTGCTCAACGACGACAACCGGCTCTCGGTGCGCGACATGCGCAACCGCATGGAGCTTGTTAAGGAAATAGACCTGCAGGGTCCGCTCAGCGACCTGCTCATGGGCGCTCACTCGCTGCTCGTGAAGAACAAGATGGCGCGCTGGCGCATCGCTCTCACCGGCGACGAGGTGGAGGGTGCAGACGCTGTAGAGCTTACGGGTGTGGCTCTCGCGCGCTTCGCCTTCGAGCAGTTCAGCGCTGAGGAGAACGTAGACGAGGACATGCTTGCGCAGCGACTCATGCACATGGAGCAGTACTTAGGTTTCCAGTGGTACTGGCTCGGCGATGCCGACTGGAGCCACGAGAATCTCGACGGACTCATCGACATGGAAGGTCTCGACGCCGACCCCGAGAAGATGATGCGTCAGGCACTGCTCTTCAACCGCTACGAGGCTTTCATGCAGCGCCTCTGCGCCTTCTCCTACATCTCGCAGAAGCCTATCCAGGGCGACCAGCTCCAAGCGCGCAACAACAAGCGCAAGATTGCTCGCTGCGTGCGCCACATACTGGCTCACCGCGCCGGCGAAGCTAACATCTGGGAACTCGACGACGAGGCTCGCCGCGAAATCATCCACTTCCATAGCACATTCCACCGCGAGTTTGCCGCTGCGTTGGAGGCTTAAAAGCGTTAAGCTATAGGCTAAAAATACTAAGGTATAGGCTTAAAAGCATTAAACAATAGTCTTAAGAACGTTAAACAATAGTTGTAAGCTGATTACCGCGTACAGGTAACATCATTACCGCATACTGGAACTTTCATTACCGCATACATGTAATTGAAATTCCAGTATGCGGTAATTGTGTTTTTGTCGGGTCTCAACCCGATTCAGTGTGTGGTTTTATTGGCAAGTTCCCCAAGAAAAGTGTGGTGTTTGTGCGAAAGTTCCCCAAGAAAAGTGTGGTGTTGGTGTGAAAGTTCCCCAAGAAAAGTGTGGTGTTGGTGCGAAAGTTCCCCAAGAAAAGTGTGGCGTTGGTGTGAAAGTTCGCCTAGAAAAGTGTAGTGAATGCTAAAATATATACGAAAAAGCGGCTGCTGGAAACGTTTCTTTTCCGGCAGCCGCTTTTACTTTTTTACTTTTAAACCCCGAGCGTTTTACTTTTTTACTCTTTTACTCTTTTACTTTTAAAACCTACTGCACAACGTACTTCTTTCCGTTTACGATGTATATGCCCTTGTTGAGTCCGTCGAGGGCGCGGTCTGCATCGTTGGTAGTGCGCACGAGTGTGCCGCTGATGGTGTAGATGCGTACCGGGCGCGGAGTGGTGGGTGCGTTGACGGTGATGATCGACGTTGGGTTCTGGTAGTTATCGTAGCTGAACGGCACGTTCTGCATGTCGCCCCAGATGTAACGCTCCAGACCAGGATAGTCGACGAACGGGTTGCGGTTCTTCTGCACGCCGTAGGCAGCCGTGTTGCGGTTCACCTCCTTTTCGCTCACGGGGTCCTGCTCAGCCCACTTCAGCAGCAGGTTGAGCGCCCACTCCTTGTAAGCTGGATAAGAGTTGCCGGCGAGCATCGGGCTCGACCAACCGCTTATCTTGCTCTCGTAGCATGTAGCCATGTAGAGATAGATGCGCGCGAAGTCGCCCTTGTAGATGTCGTTCGGCTCGAACACATTGCCCGTGTAGCCTGGAGTCTTCGACTTGCCGTACTTGCTGAAGTTCTTGTTCGACTTGTACACATCGCCGTCAGTCTCGCCGAACGGGTCGTTGCCGCGGCGGTTGTTTACGTAGCCGTCGCACGGCACTACGTGAACGATGTCGCAGTACATAGGCTTAACCTTTCCGCCGAACCAACTCTTCGGGAAAGAGTGCTCACGATTGTACATGTCGCCCTCTTTCTTATAGTTGCCAGTGTTATCGCTAAAATTATAGTTAGTCGTGCAAGAGTACATATCCCACACCTTGCCGTCGTCGCGACGGTCGGTCTTCTGATAAGCCGAAATAAGTCCGTCATAAGAAACAACGTCTGGGTTGCCGATAATCTTTGATAATGCTGTCTTGAGAGCCTTTCCCTTCTTGCCGTCGGCAGCACTGTAGTATGTGCCGCTGTTGTTGGGGCCTTGCGCGAAGGCGCCGACGAACGAGAAAAGGGCTATTGCGAATAATGATTTGCGTAAAGAAATATTCATCTTTCTGTATTTATACGTTTTCATGGGGAGGGTGTGTCAAAAGTCGCAAGCGACACGCCCCGAAGGGGCAGCACCACATAGCCCAAGGCAGCGCCTTGGGTTAAAAGACACACACGAACCATACGCCCTGCAAGGGCAAAAGCCTAATTATTAAGGTGTCGCCCTTCTTGCTCTGGCAAGCGGCAAAGCCGGGTCCAGGGCGCTTTGTTTATTATATTCACCATGATACCCAGGGTGCTGCCCTGGGCTATGTGATTATTGGGCTTTCAGCCCGCACTAATTGAGTTTTGATACACCCTCTACATAGCAAGAAAAACCAGTTGGTGCAGATGAGACATCTGCACCCCCTGATGATTAGTTGTGTACCAATGTGCCGATTTCCTCGCCCTGCATCACCTTCTTCAGGTTGCCTACGATGTCCATGTTGAACACGTAGATGGGCAGGTTGTTCTCCTTGCACATTGTTGTGGCGGTGAGGTCCATCACCTTCAAGCCGCGTGTGTAGATTTCGTCGTAAGTGATGTCTGCGAACTTCGTAGCGGTCGGGTCCTTCTCGGGGTCGGCTGTGTAGATGCCGTCGACGCGTGTGCCCTTGAGCATCACGTCAGCCTCAATCTCGATGCCGCGGAGCGACGAGCCGGTGTCGGTGGTGAAGTAGGGTGAGCCAGTGCCAGCAGAGAAGATGCAGACATATCCTGCCTCCATTGCCTCGATAGCCTTCCACTTAGAGTAGAACTCGCCGATAGGCTCCATACGTATCGCTGTGAGCACCTTTGTCTTCACGCCCAGTGCACCGAGCGCTGAGCTGAGTGCGAGCGAGTTGATGACGGTAGCGCACATGCCCATCTGGTCGCCCTTCACGCGGTCGAAGCCTTTCGATGCGCCGCTGAGTCCGCGGAAGATGTTGCCACCGCCGATTACAATACCTATCTGCACGCCCATTTCGTGCACTTCCTTAATCTGCTCTGCGTATTCGCCCAGACGTACCGGGTCGATACCGAAGCTCTGTTTGCCCATGAGGCTCTCGCCGCTGAGCTTGAGGAGAATTCTCTTGAACTTTGCCATGTTGTATGTTTGGTTTGTTTTGTTTTTATTTGTTATTGTTGGGGTGTTCTCTGCTTGGTTGGTACACCTTAGGGGGTGCAGCTGTCTCAGCTGCACCAACAGAGCTGTTGGTGCACTTCTTGCTTGGTTGGTGCACTTTAGGGGGTGCAGCTGTCTCAGCTGCACCAACAGAGCTGTTGGTGCTATTCTTTGCTTTGTTGGTGCACTTCTTGGTTGGTTGGTGCACTTTTTGCTTGGTTGGTGCACTTGAGACAAGTGCACCCCCTTATGTGCACCCCTTGTGATGCAAATGTACTGCTTTTTTGTGATGTAGCCAAACCATTAGACTATAAACCTCACTTCCTTCATCCAATACGTGCGTTCCAGTCCTTGCGTGTCGGTGAGATGCAGGCGTCCGTTGGGCGCTACGCGGCTGATGCGTGCCTCGAAGCGCTCGCCCGTAGCGCAGTCTTCGTAGGCGTGCATGCCCTCGCGGCGGAACAGAGCGGCGTTGTATTCGGCGCAGATGCCGTCACAGTCGCCCTCCACAGCGCGCCGGTAGTAGAGTTCGAAGCTGCGGAGCACGGCGTCGAGCATTTCCTCGAGCGGCGTCTCCCTACCTATTATATTATATAGCGACACGGGATTGGGCGCATTGCTGCGAAACTCGCGCTGGTTCACATTCAGTCCGATGCCGTACACGCAGCGGTCTATTCGTTTTCCCTTCACGGTGGTTTCGATGAGCGTTCCGCTTATCTTGCGGTCGCGCCAGTAGATGTCGTTGGGCCACTTCAGCGTGATGTGGTCGGTGTAGCGGTCGAGCGCAGCCTTCAGCGCCAGTGCCCCAGCCATCGACAGCACGTACTGGTCGGCTATGGCTATGTTTTGCGGACAGGTGAGTATGGAGAACAGCAGGTTCTTGCCGCGCTCGCTCTCCCACGAGTTGCCGGCTTGTCCGCGTCCTGCCGTCTGATATTCCGCCACCGCCACAACTATCTCGCCGTTTGGTGGGGCAGGGTGGGCGAGAAGCACATCGTTCGTAGACGCCGTCTCCGTGAGTTTCAGTATTTTCATTTTAGAGTTTTGAGTTTTGAATTTTGAATTTTGAGTTGTGAGTTGTGCGCTGCGCGCATTTTGAGTTGTAGAGTTTTGAGTTATAAATTCAAAATTGAATAAATCAACATCGGCGGAGCCGACAATTCAAAATTCACAACTCAAAATTCACAATTCAAAACGCCATGCACGGGTTAAATGCATCGACGATGTGCTCCACCTGCGCCGTCTCTTTCGTTCCGCCAATGACCGAAACGACGTCGAAGCGCAGTTCGTCGAGCACGTTCAGCATCTTCACGTACGTGTTAGCCGCCATGCCGATGTTGCGAATCTTGCGTCTGTCAACCGCTTCCTCGGGCTTTGTAATTACATCCGTAGCTCGCGTCTTCACCTCCACGAACACGATAGTGCGCAAGTCGGGCGACCGCGCTATGATATCAATGTCGCGGTGTCCGTCGCGCCAGTCGCGCTCGATTATCTCGTAGCCCTTCTCGCGCAGATAGTCGGCAGCCAGGTCTTCGCCCCATTTGCCCGTGTTGTTATGCTTTGCCATGCTGTTTCTTTTCTTGGTGTCGTACAAAGGTAGTTTAAAAATATGATTAAGCCGGTAAAATGAATATTTATTTTATTGTGCAGCAATAACAAAATGTCTGAATAGTCATTTATCGGCGCTGCATCTGTTGTAGGCAACGCAAAGAGTCGGCCAGAATACTGACCGACTCTTTGCGTTTGTTGTATATATTCTTTTATCTTACTATCTGCTTGACAGCCTTTCCGTTCTGCTTCTTGATGTAGATGCCCTTGGCGCCAGCGTCCGTCACGCGTCTGCCCGAGAGGTCGTACATCTTGCCGTCCGTAAGTTTGTCTGTGCTGATAGCTTCGATGGCGTTCGTGCTGTCCGTCGTCGTTACGACCACCTCTGCCGACGGCTTTGTCTTCTCGCCGTTGCGCACAGCCTGAACCGTCAGACTATACTCGGTGAGGGCGTTGAGGTCGGAGAACGTGAAGGTAGTGGCGTTCTGCACATCCTTCATGTTGTAGCGGTCGAGCGGATGGTTCTTTATGCCCTTGCCACTCACGCTCACGTCGTCGATAAGCACGTTCGACGTTGCGCTGCGCTTGAAGCAAATCTTCACCTGCGTTGTCGGCTCGAACTCTACCATAGCCGTTTCCTTCTTCTCCGTAGAAGCGTCGATGGTCTTCACCGTCGTCCACTCGTCGTCGCTCATGGTCTGCACCTCGATAACCGAACCTTCATTCGGCACGGCTACGTAGTACCAGAAGCTGAGCTTGCTTGCCTTCGCCTCGCTGTTGTTGGCGATGAGGTAGCTGTTGTTCGACGAGAGGCGCAACGCCGGAGCTGCCTCGCCGTAGTAGCCCTCACTGCTGATGAAGTTGCTGCTGTTGGTAGACCATCCTTCGGGCATGCCGTCCTTCTTGTCGGCGAAATCGTACGATGTGGTCTGCTCGTCGCCGTCGAAAGCGCGCGTAGAGAGTGTCACGAGATACTGCTGAGCGTCGTCGATTGCGTCCCATGAGGCGCTAAGCGTAGAGCCGCTGATGTCTGTCACCTTCACGTTCTTCACCTGCTTCTCCGTGAACGGCATCTGCGTGGTGCTTACTGTTTTTGTCTGTGGCTCAGAGTAAAACGATGCGGCGCAGCTGCTGAGGCTCACTTGATAGGTGGCGTCCTCGTCGAGACCCGTCACGAGCACTTCTTCGCCCTCAACAGCCATCTCCGTGTAGTCGCCCACTGCGCTCAGCGAGTTGTCGGCTTCCACCTTCTTTATGTTGAGGATGTGTTTCTCGGCGTTAGCCTGCTTCTGCCATGAAAGGCGGAAGCGGTCGTAGCTCACGTCGCTCACGGTGAAGTCGGGCTTGGTGAGTCCGGCGTCCGATCCTGCCACGATGAACGAAACGACGCCGTCAGTCTCGGTGATGTTCTCGATAGTGAGCAGTTCGGTCTTGTCCCATGCCTTGAACTTGTGCGACGTCACGTTGTTCGCTCCGGGGAAGGGCACACCCGTCTGATAGTACTGGTAGCCCGAGAGCTTGCCGTTAGCCTCGATGATGTCCACGTGCTGGTGGGCTGCGTTGTTGTTCACCTCGTTCTTCTGCCACACTTCGGGCACGTCGTCGATGTGCCAGATGAGCATTCCCTGACCAGGCAGGTAGGCATCCCAACCGGTTTTCTGTCTGTTCTCGAGCAGGAAGTATTCGTTGTCCTTTCCAGGCACGCTCACTCTGTACGCCTTGTTCGAACTGCCGAGATTAGGCAGACTGTTCACGCCGCCGCTGCGGTGAGTAATCTCCTCGGGCTCGATCCAGCCCATCTCGTATCGCTCGAAAGCCGAGTAGAGCGGGGGCGTGTTCGAGTTGTTGCTATACGAACCGCTCGCCATCGTGTCCCAATCGCCCGGCGTGTAGTTGGCGCTTGCGTCGCGCGTGTCGTAGTGGTCGGCGAAACCCAGACAATGACCGAACTCGTGCACGAAGGTGCCGATGCCAGTCGTGAGGTTGCCCTCACGTGTGCCGTCCACCTCGTTGCTGCACGTGTAGCTGCCGATGCCTACGCCGTCGTTGGTGGTGAGATTGATGTTCCACTTGCGCAAGTCGAACGCATGGGGCCATATCGTCTGCGTGTCATCCGAGTCGGCGGCGCCGTTGCCCGCATAGTAGATGTACACGTTGTCGACAAATCCGTCGCCGTCGTGGTCGTACTTCGAGAAGTCGACAACATCGTCGAGACCTTCGATGGCTGCTTTCACGAACGTGCCCATGTTGATTGTGGTGTTGTACGTGCCCTGTCCGGCGTCGTGCTGGTTATAGTTGATCTGCACCGGTCCGTAGACGTCGAACGTAGGACTGAACATGCCGTTGCTGCTCGCGATGAAGAAGTCGCGCGCACTGCCGTTGGCGCCGTTCTTTGCCGTGAAGCCCTGCTGGTTCATGGCGTTGGTGTAGTACTGCTGCGGGTTGTCCATCGTAGAGAACTTCTTGTCCTTGAACTCCATGAGGATAACTATCGAGTGCTGTTCGCCCGTATGCGTAAAGTTGTTCGTCAGCGTCTTCTTCGGCTTCGCGTTGCGCTTGTATGTGTCGGTCTGCTGCATCAGCACATTCGCGTTCATGCTCTTCGCCTTTGCTGCCGACAGCGTAGTGTTCTTGTCGTAGCTCACAAGGAACTGCTTCGCCTGCGCCGTACGCATCGAAGCGTCGGTAGCCACGATGCCACTCGTGCGCAACGTGCTGCCCGAGAGCGTTGCATACTCGTAGTTGCCCGTCTGACGGTTGAGCATTATCGGGTAACCGTCGTCAGTTGTCATGAAGTTAACTCGCTCGTCGCCGTGCAGTCTCACCGATAGTACGGTGCCGTCGGCTTGCTTCACCTTGATGATACCAGGATAAGCAGGCACAGCCATCGCGCTCTCTGCCGAACAGAGTAGCACGGTGGCTGTGACAATTATATTACGTAAGTTCAAAATCTGTAGATTTTAGGGTTTTTACTTAACGATAACCTTTGCTGTAGCCTTCTTGCCGTCCTTGAAGTTGGCAACCACTACGAATACGCCCTTGCCAAGCTCGCTTGTCTTGAGCAATTCGCCGTTAGCTCTTGCTACGTTGCGTCCGTCGAGAGCGAAAGCAGCCATAGAGAGTGCGCCTTCAGCCTTTACAACACCGTTGCCAGGCACGATAGCCAGAGCGTTGTTGTCTGCAACAGTCTCGTTGATGCCGTTCAGAACAGCTACAGTCACCTCGCAAGATACGGTTACGTTGTCGAGAGTTACGTTGATAGTAGCCTTGCCTTCCTTCTTAGCCTTCAGAGCGATGATGACGCTCTCCTCGTCGGTGTCGGTAGAAGTAATCTCTACGACCTCGTCGTTTGTCGACTCAACGTCTGCGTTCAGAGCGCTTGCGCCGTAAGAGTTAGCAACAAGTTCGCACTCATCGTTAGGCTTCAGAGTAAGCTGTGTGCTTGAGAGTGTGAATGCCTTGAGCGAGTTCTCGAAGTAGAGCACTGGCAGAGCGCTTGTCTCCTTCCAAGGAGCCTGATCAGTTGTGCCGTAAGCATATCCGAGTGCTTCAAGAGCAGCCTTGTTGAGTTCGGTTTCGGTAGCGGTCTTGCCCTCTACGGTAGCTGCGTCGTCAGATTCTACGGCAACGCCGTTCACCTTCATGCCCTTAACGGCGAAGTTGTTAGCAAGACGAAGCTCCTTGTCGGTGCAATCTTCCTCGTTCTCGATTGTGCGACCCACGATGCGGTGGATAGTAGCGTCGCTTTCAGTGCCATCAGCGAGAGCGATCTCACCCTTTGCTACGTTGTTTGTAACGAGAGGTGTAGCTTTGCCAGTCCAGTCTGGATCGAGAGAACCGACGATGCCGCCTGCAGAAAGTCCGTCCCACATAGCTTCCTTCACGGTGATGGTGCCGTCGAACATACACTTGTCTACGTTAGACGAGTTGTTGCTGCCGAGGATACCGCCTACGGTGTTGTCGGCTACGAGAGTTGTGCCGCTCACGTGAGCGTCCTTAACGGTCGACTGCATTGCTGCGCCAACGATGCCGCCCACGGTCTGCTGAGCATTGATGTTCACGTTGTTGGCAGCAGCTGCTGCGATGACTGTAGATGTGTGGATGTCGCCAGCGATTGCGCCTACGCTGTTTGCCTGCGGAGCGTCAATATCTGAGTTGTTGAGCGATACAGACGAGAGGCTTGTCTCGAGAGATGCCTGACCAACGATGCCACCAATCATACCACCTGCTTCGCCTTCGATGTCGGCGTCAAACACATGCACGTTCTTGATTGTGTCGCCTACAGCGCTTGCTGCGAGAACGCCCACTGTGCTGTTGTTGGTGGTGAGCTCGATTTCGGGATTTGTGAGCACGAGGTTTCTGATAGAAGCCTTCTCTGCGAGGTCGCCGAAGAGGCCTACGCTTGCCTTAGAGCTGTTGATGTAGAGGTTGTCGATAGCATGGCCAGCGCCGTCGAAGTTGCCTGCGAAAGCGTCGATTGGTGTCCATGTGTCGTTAACAATATTGAAGTTGGTGAGGTTGATGTCGTTCACCATCTTGTAGAAAGCCTTAGGATCGTCCTTCATAGCGATGAGGTCGCCCGCAGTAGCTACGAGGTACGGGTTCTGCTTAGTGCCGTCGCCGCCGTTGTGATACTTCTCGAATGGGAGCAGGAAGAACTCAAGATAATACTTGTTGCTGGTTTCGTCGTTGTACTGTACGTAGAACTCCTTGCGTGTAGCGGTAGCGTTGTAGCAACCTACAGTTGTAGCCACGCCCTTGTCCGAGTTTGCGAAGGTGCGGATAGTGTTTCCGTCCTCGTCAGCGATAACGAATACGTTGCCGAGCTTGCCAGTCTCCTCGTTTCTAACCTTTGCCTGGTAGCAGAATTCGAGCTTGTCGTTGGTATCGAACAAGTACGGGTCGAGATAGTTGTCAGAGAGAGATATGCCGAAGTTCTCTGCCTGCGGTCCGAGGTTGAAAGTGGTGTAGTGGTCTACGGTGAGATCCTTATTGATCCATGCCACGCGTGCGATGACATTGCCATTGCCGTCGTCGCCGCCGTGACTGAGTTTCATGAGATACTTGTAGTTGTCTGCGCTTCCGTAGCGGTTCATGACGGTGCTGATGAGGTTGCCCTCAATCTCTGCCGGCATAACCATAGCCTCTTGGCACGACGGGAGGTTGACGATGCGCAGCTGCTGCGACGATTCGTCGGCTGTATACTGCATGAAAGCCATCTGGTCTTCAGCGCCCTTTATCGAGTTGAGGTCGAACCAAGCATTGTATACGCCGTCGCAGATGTCGTTTATTTTGTTGCCTTCATGGTCGTATGCCACGAAACGGTAGCGATAGTCGTCGTGAGCTGTCATATAGTCGAAGAACGTAACGACGTAAGCCAGCTTGTCGTCCTTCTTGAAATAGTCTTTGGTGAGCGTCTTCGAGCCGAAGTTGCCGATGAGCGCCATAGCGAACGGTGTGTCCTCATTCTGCTCAACGGGCACAGCGAGAGAGTCGACGCGTGAGAAACGCTCGTCGTAAGTCTTGATGACGAGTTTGTTGTCCGGAGTAGGTATCGGGTCGTAAGTCTCCTCGTCGTAGCCTTTGAGCCACGGCTTCTCGTAGTGCGACACCATATAATAAGGAGTGCCGTCTACGTTGAACACCTGCACCGGTGCGCCGTCGTTGCCGTAGTAGGTATAGTCCTCGTCCACTACGAACTGATGCTCAACAGCCGGTCCTGCGCCCCAAGAAGCGGGTTTGTAAACGTCGATATAGTCGTTTGTGGTATAGTACGGGCTGCCGTCCTCGTAAGTCTTGCCGTCGATAGCCTCGTACTTGGCGTTGCTTATGATGAGGCGCTGATATTTGGTCCATGAGTTTTTCGGTATGTTAAGGAAGACGCCGGCGCCGTTGAACTCCTGCACGAGTGTGCCGTCCTCAATGCGGTAAGCCTTTGTGTAGTAAGAGCCCTGATAGTTGTTGTCGGCGTTGCCCACCTGGTGCAACTCCACGAGCACTTCCTGCGTCTTGTTGTCGAGGTCGAAGAATTTCTTAGTCACCGTTCCGTAAGGATCTATGTGGTTAACGTCCATACCCTCGGGTACTTCCACGTTCAACGTACCTGCCAGTTCGTGGTTCTGATTGTAGACGTTGATGACTGCCTTGTTGATAGAAGCGTTGAAACCAGTGCCGCGATAGTCGTTTTCCTGGGTGTAGTACCACACGTTTCCGTCTTCGTCGTACAGGAACCCGTAAGTCTTAGCCTCCATCGTGCTCGACGGTGTAGAGGTCTTGGCTTTAGCGAGGCTCGCTGCAGGCGAGTCGAAGCCATGAAGCTTTACGAGCGGAGTCTCGAGCTTCTTGGTGCGATACTGTTCCGTCAACTTGGCGAGTTTGCCGTTTGTTGGGAAGTTGCTTCCTGCGGATGCCGAAGTGGCAACGAGTGCCATAAGGCTGTAAAGTAGTGACTTCTTCATGCGATTAATTAATTGTTAGTAATCAGTTCGCAAACCATAGGAACGCACAATGCATACCCGGCAGAATACGAACCGGTTATATGTTAATGTTTCGTTTTTAAAATTCTCTTGTGTGTTTTCTATTTCTGTACTCTCTAATACAAATGTGTATCTTCTAATACAAAATAAAAAAAATATTAGCGTTAACTCTCTCTTGCGCGCCAGCTGTTTAACATCTGCGTTAATCGGCGGCGCCTTTGTGGTTTATCCTTTTTTTTTCTCTCTTGCTTTAATGTGTTTTAATCGTTTAAATTATTGTTTTTATAACTCTTTGTGTGTGTTTCTCTCTCTATTTTTGTCTAAATGGTGCTGCAGGCGTATTGTCTGCTTGCATCTTGCATATCGCAAAGTTAGAAATAATATTTTAAAACGCATAATATTTTGTGATATTTTTTTAACTAAAAGTGAATTTGTTGTTTTTTTTTTCATGATGTGCTTGTATGGTGTAGGCGCACAGCGTTCTGTAGCGTCTGATTATTCGTGCAGAGCGACAAAAATAGACGAGCATGTTTTGTAGTTTCTCGCTTTCTCCGTAACTTTGTATCTATATATAATAAGGTATGAATATGGACAAGACCGAACAACAGAATAAAGACGAGCAGTTTATGCGCCGCGCTCTTGTGGAGGCAGAGGCTGCGCGCGACGAGGGAGAGATACCCGTGGGCGCGGTCGTTGTGGCGGGCAACCGCATCATTGCGCGAGCGCACAACCTCACGGAGACGCTCGGCGACGTTACGGCGCACGCCGAAATGCAGGCGATAACGTCGGCTGCCAACCAACTCGGTGGAAAGTATCTTGCCGAATGCACGCTTTACGTCACCGTAGAGCCGTGCATAATGTGCGCCGGTGCCTTGGGGTGGGCGCAAGTGCGACGCGTGGTTTACGGTGCGAGCGACGAGAAACGCGGTTTCCGCGTGTTCGCTCCGAAGGCTCTGCACCCGAAGTGCGAGGTGGTGAGCGGCGTTCTGGAGGAAGAATGTCGAACGCTTATGACCGAGTTCTTCAGGTCGAAACGTTGAAAGCCCTGCGCTTTCCGACGGGCACCGAACGCCGCCCGTGTGGGCACCGAACGCCGCCCGTGTGGACACCGAACGCTCCTCGTGCGGACACCGAACGCCGCCCGTGCGGACACCGAACGCCGCAGACCGTTGGAATTAAGGCAAAACGCGATAGGAATAGGGTTTAATAAATCTTCCTTTTAGGTTCTATAAATCGTTCTTTAGAATTTTATACCCCGTTCTTTTACAAATAAAAAAACTTCTTTTAAAGATTATAATGAAAAAAACAGAAACAAAACACACTTGCTGCGGCGGAGGGCAGAACTTCTGGCTGTGGCTTGGCGCATTGGTTGTGGGCTCGTGCCTCGGATTGCTCGGCGTGGAGTGGGTGAACACGGCGGCTAACTTCGTGGCTACCATCTTCACACGCCTCTTTCAGTTTATAGCCGTGCCCACCATCGCACTCGCCGTCACCACAACACTCGCCACCTTCGGCATGCAGCGCGAGACACGCCGCATCTTCCGCCATACCATCAGCTACACGCTGCTCACAACCGTGGCGGCAGCCGCCGTCGGAATGGTGCTTTACATCATCATCTCGCCCGACAATCTGCCCATTGACATGGTGCGCAACAGCACTTTGGGCGATGCAGTGCCTGCGGAAGTAGCCGACGGATCGTACCTGAAATACATGATTGGTATCGTGCCCGACAACTTCCTGCGTCCGTTCATCGATGGCAACGTGCTCTCGGTGCTGCTCATCGCCGTTGCCGTCGGACTGGCGCTCGCCAAGATGCCCGAAGGCGACAACAAGCAGTTGCTCATGCGCGGACTATCTGCGTTGCAGGACGTCGTGTCGCGACTCATTCGCTGGCTCATCACCGTGCTGCCCGTAGGCATCGTGGCGTTTGCTGCGCAACTCTCGGCTGAGGTGTCGGCTGGCACGGTCGTAGCCTCTATAGGCAAGTACGTAGCCGTGATACTTAGCGGCAATCTGCTGCAGTTCTTCGTTGTGCTGCCGCTGTTCCTCATGGCGCGCGGACTCAACCCCGTACACGTGATGCGCCGCATGATGCCGGCTGTGCTCATGGCTCTGTTCACCAAGAGTTCGGCTGCCACGCTTCCCGTCACGATACAGACATCGGAGGAGCGCCTCGGCGTCGACAGCAAGGTGGCGCGCTTCGTGCTACCTATCTGCACAACTATCAACATGAACGGCTGCGCGGCGTTCATCTTGGTGACGTCGCTCTTCGTGATGCAGAACGGCGGCATCGAACTCTCGCTGCCCGTGATGCTGCTCTGGCTTTTCATCTCGGTTGTGGCTGCCATCGGCAACGCCGGAGTGCCGATGGGTTGCTTCTTCCTCACGCTCTCGCTGATGTCGGGCGTAGGCGCGCCGGTGGCTATCATGGGTATTATCCTGCCTGTCTTCACCGTGCTCGATATGATTGAGACCGCCGAGAATGTGTGGTCGGACTCGTGCGTCGCGGCAATGGTGGATAGGGATATGAAGAAATAGTAAAAAGCAAAAAAAAGGAGTCAACAATCGTTGACTCCTTTTTTGGTTATTGTTTGCTGGGGCTAAACCTTATTAAGCCTTCTTAAGCCTAAGCCTTCTTAAGCCTAAGCCTTCTTAAGCCTTTCTAAGCCTTACTAAGCCATTAAGCCTTTCTAAGCCTTCTTAAGCCTTTCTAAGCTTTCCTGCCTCCCGAACTAATCTTTACTTGTTCTCCTCGTCGATAGCCTTAATCTTCTGGCGAACCAGTTCGAGGTCATCGCGCAGGTGCTGCACCTTGCGGTTCATCTCGTCGATGAGGCTGTTGCCCTTCTTAGAGCTTGCGTTGAGGAAGCCGAGGTTGTTCTCGTAGGTCTGAATCTCCTGCTTGAGCTGCTCGAAGCGGCGAGCCAAGCGTCCGCGCTCGTTGTCGAGAGCCTCTTCGCCACGCTTTGCCACGTTCTTGATGTTAGCCTTGAAGTCGTTCAGACGGCGGCGCTTTGTAGAGATGTTCAGCTCCTTGTAGATGCGGTCGAGCACTTCGTGATAAGCCTCGTAGAGCTTGTCCTTCTCCTTGTAGGGCACGTGTCCCACCTTGTTGTATTCCTCTGTGAGCGCCTGCACCTTCTCCTTCGTTGCCTCAGCAGCATTCTCTGCGAGCGCCTTAAGCTGCTCGATGATGCCCTTCTTCTTCTCGAGGTTGGCGTGCTCCTCGTTGCGCTGTCCTGCGCCGGCTGCGTTGCGAGCCTCGAAGAACTTGTTGCATGCGCCGAGGAACTCCTGCCAGAGCTGGTCGCCGAGCTTCTTCGGAACCATGCCTACGGTCTTCCATTCCTTCTGCAGCGCGATGAGCTTGTCGCTTGTAGCCTTCCAGTCGGTGCTGTCGGCAAGCGCCTGCGCCTTCTCTACGAGCGCCTTCTTCTTCTCGATGTTCTCAGAGAATGTGACCTTGAGCGCCTTGAAGTATTCGGCCTTGCGTCCGAAGAAGTCGTCGCAGGCAGCGCGGAAGCGCTCGAATATCTTCACGTTCATCTTCTGCGGAGCGAAGCCGATAGTCTTCCACTCGTTCTGAATGTCGATAATCTCCTTAGAGCGCTTCTCCCAGTCGGCAGCGCCCTTGTTCTCAGCCTTGCCGAGCTCCTCTACCTTCTCGCAGAGAGCGGTCTTGCGAGCCAGGTTCTCCTCCTCCTTAGCGCGTAGATCCTCGAAGTGCTGCTGGTGGCGCTTGTTGATTACGGTAGACGCAGCCTTGAAGCGAGCCCATACCTCCTCGCGCAGTTCCTTTGCGACCGGACCTATCTCGCGATACTGCTGGTGCAGCTCCTGCAACTGGTGGAACGCGCTGATGACGTCCTCCTCGTCGGCGAGCTTCTCTGCAGCCTCGCAGAGCTTGGTCTTCATCTCGAGGTTCTTCTTGAAGTCGTATTCGCGAGCCTCAGAGTTGAGCTTGAGCAGGTCGTAGAACTGCTCTACATATAACTGATAGTTGCGCCAAAGCTCGTTAGCCTTGTCAGCCGGCACGTTCTTGATGTCCTTCCACTGCTGCTGCAGTTCCTTGAACTCGTTATACGACTTGCCTGCCTCGTCGGGCGATGTAGTCATGGCCTTTATTTTCTCAATGATTTCGAGTTTCTTCTCCAGGTTGGCCTGCTTTTCGGCCTCCTGCTGCTGCATGATTTGCGCGCGTTTCTCGCGTATTACAGCCATTTGAGCCTTGAAAGTCTCCTCGTCCTGGTCGGGTACCACCTGATAGGTTTCAGGGTTTCCGCCGCCGTCGATGTATTCCTTCAGGCGTGCTTCACGCTCTGCGATGTGGAGTTTGTAGAATACCGTCTTCAAAAGGTCGATTTCGTCCTTGACAGGAGCCTTGTCGCTTGCGGCGATTTCCTTAAGGCGTTCAACGACTTCTTGTTTGGTTTTGTAGACTTTAGTGTTCTCTACTGGCTGAACGTCGGCAGCTGTCTGCTCTACGTTCTGCTCTTCTTGTGCACCTTGCAACAGGGCGTTTTCTTGAGAGTCCATCATTTAACTGTTTTAAGTTTATGATAAGGGTAATTCACACGAATGTGGCGCGGAGCCAACATCCTCACATTTTATTATAGACTGCAAACTTAAATAAAATATTTTGAATAGCGACAAAAAACGCAATTTATTTTTGCATTTTGCTTTAAAGCAGTCGCTTATGGCGCAGTATAATCCATGAAAGTGCGGAGATAATAACCGATATGATTATCGCCACGATGAAGCCGAAGCGGTAGTTTTCGAGACCGTTTATGAGGTTCATGCCGAAGAACGAGGAGATGAGCGTCGGCAACATCATGATGATAGACACGGAGGTGAGCGTACGCATCACGGTGTTCATGTTGTTGTTGATGATAGACGAGTAGGTGTCCATCGTCGACTCGAGAATGTCGGAGTAGATATTGGTCGTTTCGCGAGCCTGCGACATCTCGATGTTTACGTCCTCGATGAGGTCGGCGTCCAACTCGTCCACTTGCAGCTTGAACTTCAGCTTCGCGAGCAGGGTTTCGTTGCCGCGTATAGAGGTGACGAAGTAGGTGAGCGAGTCCTGCAGACGCGAGAGAGCGATAAGCGATTCGTTGTTCACGTTATGGTCGAGATTGTGCTTCGCCTTCTCGATGAGCGTGTTTATCTGCTTCAGACGCTTCAGATACCACACGGCAGAAGAAAGGAAAAGGCGGAATGTCATGTCAACATAGTCGGTGAATCCCTCGCCGCGCTTCTGGTGATAAGACACGAAGTCGATCATCATGTTCGTCTCGTAGTAGCATACGGTGATGGTGACGTCGCGCTTGTGAATGATGCCGAGCGGCACGGTGGTGTACGGTGTGCGCGAGCGTATCTCCTTCACGTACGGAATACGGAGGATGATAAGCATCCAGCCATCATCGTACTCGTAACGCGCACGTTCGTCGGTATCGCTGATGTCGGAAAGGAAATAATCGGGTATGTTGAACTTGTCTTCCAGCAATTGCTGGTCTTCGTCTGTTGGACATGTAACTTGTATCCAGCAGTTCGGCTGCCACTCTTCAATTTGTTTGAGGGTAGAATTGGTGTTCCAGTATGTTCTCATAAAAGCTGTCTCCTTGGGTTAAACAATGCTTGGGAGACCGCATCGTGAGAGCGTCCTCCTGCATTACAAATTCGGGTTTTCCGCGTGATAGTCGTCCATATATTTGTTACACTTTGATTTAACGTCTGCAAAGTTAAGTATTTTTTGCCGAATAAGCCTTATTCGTTTTTGTGTTTTTTGTGCAAAAGGATGCAAAAAATAATAGCTCCTTTCGTTTTTTATTCGTACTTTTGTCAAACGGGTTAAGAAAATGTTTAAAAACCATTGCCGCTTCCCGGTTGATGCGGCGCTAAAACAAATAACGAACTATGAAGAAACTATTAATCATGTTGAGTCTGTTCTGCGCATTCACGATGCAGGCTCAGGAGCAAAAGCACTCTACATTCTATTATCAGCGTGCCACTCTCTTCGAGGCATTGCCAACAAGCAAGAGCGACATCATCTTCCTCGGCAACAGCATCACCAACGGCGGCGAGTGGGCTGAGCTGTTGGGCAATCCGCACGCCAAGAATCGTGGCATCAGCGGCGATACCACCCAGGGCGTGCTCGATCGTCTGAGCACTATCACGAAGGGCAAGCCCTCGAAGATATTCCTGCTCATCGGTACCAACGACCTTTCGCGCGGCAAGAGCGTGGACGAGGTGGCGAAGAACGTGGAGAAGATTGTGGAGCGCGTGAAGCGCGAGTCGCCCGCGACGAAGCTCTACGTGCAGAGTGTGTTCCCGGTTAACCCGAAGTTCAACAAGTTCTTGGGTCACATGAACCGCCAGAAGGACATCGCTGCGCTCAACGCAAAGATAAAAGCTGTTGCCGCACGCCACGGCGTTACTTACATCGACGTGTACAAGTCGCTCGTCATACCTTCTACCGATGTGATGAACCCTGAGTACACCAACGACGGACTGCACCTGCTCGGCAAGGGATACCTGAAGTGGGTTGAGGTGCTGAAGCCGTATCTCAAGTAGCCTCCTATATATAGATAGTATGAAACATAAAAAGTTATTCGTAACCATTGGCGCCACCTTTGCGCTCTTCCTTGCCATAATCACGGCAGCCTCGTTCTACCTCGTCGACTACGCCCTTGTGAGTGTTCAGCGCGACCGTGACTCGGATATGTCGAAGATAGAGAAGCGCTTCCCTGAGGTGAAGCCGTGGCTCGACAGTCTGCAAGCCGCCGGCGCCCTGCGCGACACGTTCGTCGTGATGCCGCAGACCGGCAAGCGCGCCCACGCCCTCTACGTGCGTTCGCCGCATGCCGAGGGACGCACCGCTGTGCTCGTGCATGGCTACGGCGACAACGCTACAAGCATGCTGCCAATAGCGCGCATCTACAACCGCGAGATGAACGCCAACGTGCTGCTGCCCGACCTCTATGCGCACGGGCAGAGTGACGGCGAGGCGATACAGATGGGATGGAAAGACCGTCTCGACGTGCTCCACTGGATAAGCCTTGCGCCAGAGATGTTCGGCACGACTGCCGACTCGCTGCGCCTTGTAGTTCACGGCATATCGATGGGCGCTGCCACGACGATGTGCGTCAGCGGTGAGCAGACGCCTCGGTACGTGAAGTGCTTCGTGGAGGACTGTGGCTATACGAGCGTGTGGGACGAGTTCTCGAACGAGATTTCGGCGCGCTTCTCGCTGCCCGACTTCCCGTTGATGTACACGGCGTCGTGGATCGTAAAGGCGAAGTACGGCTGGGGCTTCAACGAGGCCTCGCCGCTGAAGCAGGTGGCGAAGTGCCCGAAGCCGATGCTTTTCATCCATGGCGACAACGACACGTTCGTGCCTACATGGATGGTCTATCCGCTCTATGAGGCTAAGCCGCAGCCCAAGGCGCTCTGGATAGCGCACGGCAGCAAGCACGCTGATGCGTATGCCGACTATAAAGAGGAGTACGCGCGCAGGGTGGTGGGCTTCGTGGAGAAGTACCTTTAATTGGTTTTGGCACGGTTTTTGCCCAAACGATATTTGCAGTTTTTAAGCGCTCATAACTCGCGAAAAATCAAAAACAAAATCTTTTGTGCGTTTTTCGCGAGTTTTGAGCGTGCAGTTGTAAGCGCTTGGCTTACAAAGTGTTGTGGTGATAATTGCGAAAGTGTGCATTTTTAGCTTAGGAGAAATCAAACTTTTCGATAGACTTTACACGGTAAAAGCATAGGTTTTACCGTGTAAAGTCTATCGAATTACAGGGTAAAGTGATAGGAAATACAATGCAAAACCTATCGTTTTACATCGAAAAGTCTCAATTTTTATGATTTTAGAGTGAAGAACAGCAGCGAAAACGCTCGTTTTGCGGTTTCCAAATCTCTAGAATGAGTTTTTTCGCGGGAGTTTGCTTGTACTATATTTGCATGATTAGTAGCGGAGGTCTCCGGCCTCCGCAGCACAAAAATGCATTTTTTTATTGTCTTAGTAGCGGAGGTCTCCGGCCTCCGCAGCATCAATAAATGTATTTTTTATTGTCAACGTAGCTTGCTGCGAAGGCCGGAGACCTCCGCTACTTTTTACCCTTTTACTTTTTTACTTTTTTACTTTTTTACTTTTAAGACCATTTCCTTCGCTGTGCGCTCCGACGGACTGTCTTCGCCAATCTTCCGCCACACCTCCTCGTAGCCCTCGAGCATCTCTCTGCGCGCTGCGCCGTCGGGTAGCAGGCGCTTGAGCTGTTCGGCGATGTTTGCCTCCGAGAACGTGTTTGCCACCAGCTCCGGCACCACCTCGCGGTCGGCGATGAGATTCACCAGCGACACATACTTCACCTTCAGCACGAGGCGTCGCAAGAAGCCCACCAGCTTAGGCAGCGCCGTATTGTAGCATACCACTTGCGGCACGCGGAAGAGCGCCGTCTCGAGCGTCGCCGTGCCGCTCGTCACGAGCGCCGTGTCGGCATGTGAGAGCAGAGCGTAGGTCTCGCCGCGCACCACGTGCACGTCGCTTCCGCCGATGAATGCGTCGTAGAACTCGGCGTCGATGCCCGGCGCCGCAGCAAGCACTAACTGATAGTCACCGAAGCCGCGCGCCGCAGCAATCATCTGCGGCAAGTTGCCCGCAATCTCCTGCTTGCGGCTTCCGGCGAGCAGCGCTATTATGGGGCGCTCGTCGAGCCCGTGCTCACGACGGAACTCCTCGCCCGATACGTTGTACGCTGCGCGGAACTGGCGCACCTCCTCTGCCGTCGGGTTGCCCACGTAATGAATAGGGTAGTGGTGCTTCTGCTCGAAGAACGGCACCTCGAAGGGCAGTATCGAGAACAGCTCGTCGACGTTGCGCTTTATCTCCTTGATGCGATACTCTTTCCACGCCCATATCTTCGGCGAGATATAGTAGTAGACCGGTATCTTGGTATGCTCGTGAACGAACTTCGCAATCTTGAGGTTGAAGCCCGGATAGTCGACAAGAATCACGGCGTCGGGCCGCCACTCCACGATGTCGCGCTTGCAGAACGCCATGTTGCGCAGAATAGTGCGCAGGTGGAGCAGTACGGCGATGATGCCCATGTACGCCAGTTCGCGGTAGTGGCGCACGCGTGTGCCTCCGACTGCCGACATCATGTCGCCGCCGAAGAAGCGAAACTCAGCTTCAGGGTCTTCTTTGAGCAGAGCCTTCATAAGATGCGAGGCATGCAGGTCGCCCGATGCCTCGCCAACTATTAAGTAGTATTTCATGTTCTTTATAAGTGGCGTTTAAGTCTAACTAAGCCTTTCTAAGCCTTCCTAAGCCTTCCTAAGCCTTTCTAAGCCTTTTCCTTTCTAAGCCTTTCTAAGTCTTCTAAGCCTTTGCTAACTAAGCCCTCCCCGATGGGGAGGGTTGGGAGGGGCTCAAAACTCTTCCTTCCAACTTCGCAGCAAGTCGTAGTCTGTAACGTCGATGCGCGTCGGCGTGATTGAGACATATCCGTGTGTGAGCGCCCAGTTGTCGGTGTCCTCCTGCTCCGGCTCGTCGTTGCGGTAGGCGCCCGTCATCCAGTAGTAGTCGTAGCCGTGTGGGTGGCGCATCTTCGTACACTCGTTGTACCATGTGCCCATAGCCATGCGGCACATCCTCACGCCCTTGAACTCCTTTAGCTTCGGGAAGTTCACGTTCAGGCACACGCCCTTGGGCAGACCCTCGGCGAGCACTTTCTGCACAATCTGGCGCACGTAAGGGCGCAGCGGCTCGAAGTCGGCATCCGACGCGAAGTCGCAGAGCGAGAAGCCGATAGACGGTATGTACTTCATACAGCCCTCGATGGTTACGCCCATCGTGCCGCTGTAGTGAACGTTCACCGAGGCGTTGTCGCCGTGGTTGATGCCGCCCAGAATCATGTCGGGCAGACGATCGACGCACAACTCCTGCAGCGCCAGCTTAATGCAGTCGACCGGCGTGCCGTTGCACGACCACATCTGCATGCCCTCCTCGTCGCGGCGCAGCTTCAAGCGCAGCGGAACCGTGGCAGAGAACGCCGTAGCGAAGCCAGAACGAGCCGATTCGGGAGCACAGACTATGATGTCGGCAATGTCGCGCAGCATGTCAATAAGCGAGTTTATACCCTTGGCATGGTAGCCGTCGTCGTTCGAAATAAGTATTAATGGCTTTTTAGTATTCATAATTTTAGTTTTATTTCAACTGCAAATGTACGAAAAAAGGTTTAAACGAGCCTATTCTCATATAAAATATGTACCTTTGCCAAATAATTTTGACTTCAAATGGGAAAGATAATAGCATTGGCCAACCAAAAAGGTGGCGTAGGCAAGACGACAACAACGATAAACTTGGCAGCATCGCTCGCTACATTCGAGAAAACGGTGCTCGTGGTGGATGCAGACCCGCAGGCGAACGCGTCGAGCGGATTGGGCGTAGACATCAAGGAGATTGACTGCTCGCTCTATGAGTGCATCATCGACCACGCCGACGTGCACGACGCAGTTTACACCACCGACATCAACGGACTCGACGTCATTCCCAGCCATATCGACCTCGTGGGAGCAGAGATAGAGATGCTCAACCTGAAGAACCGCGAGCGCGTAATAAGGAACATGCTCGACCAGATACGCGACGACTACGACTACATACTAATCGACTGCAGCCCGTCGCTCGGACTCATCACCGTGAACGCACTCACCGCTGCCGACTCGGTGGTGATACCCGTTCAGTGCGAATACTTTGCGCTAGAAGGCATCACGAAACTCCTCAACACCATCAAGATAATAAAGAGCAAGCTAAATCCGGCATTGGAGATAGAAGGCTTCCTGCTCACCATGTACGATAGCCGCCTGCGACTCGCCAACCAGATATACGATGAGGTGAAGCGCCACTTCCAGGAACTTGTGTTCAAGACTGTCATACAACGCAACGTGAAGCTCAGCGAGAGTCCCAGCCACGGACTCCCCGTGATTCTTTACGACGCCGACTCGGCTGGGTCGAAAAACCACTTGGCACTCGCCAAGGAGATTATCAACAAGAACGAAAAAAGAGTAAACAAACAAGACGATGGCAGTACACAAGAAATATAACCGAAGCGTGCTCGGACGCGGACTCGACGAGATTGAAGGCGGACGCGGACTCGATGCGCTCATCGACACCGGAGGAGTGCGCACGCAGGGCACATCAACCATAAACGAAATACCGCTCAACCAGATAGAGGCTAACCCTAACCAGCCCCGACGCGACTTCGACCCCGATGCGCTGCAGGAACTGGCAAACAGCATCAGCGAGATTGGCATCATTCAGCCCATAACGCTCAGACAGATAAGCGACGAACGCTTCCAAATCATTGCGGGCGAACGCCGCTGGCGCGCCTCACAGATGGCTGGTCTCACAGCCATTCCCGCATACATACGCACCATTGCCGACGAGAACATCATGGAGATGGCGCTCGTCGAGAACATTCAGCGCGAAGATCTCAACGCCATTGAGATTGCACTCGCATACGAACACCTGCTCGACGCCGACGGCATGACGCAGGAGAAGGTGTCGGAGCGCGTAGGAAAGAGTCGCACAGCCATAGCCAACTATCTCCGTCTGCTGCGTTTGCCAGCTCAGGTGCAGATAGCCCTGCAGAAAAAGGAGATAGACATGGGACACGCTCGCGCTCTGCTCGCTATCGACTCGCCCTCGCTGCAGATAAAACTCTTCAACGAAGTGCTCAAGAATGGCTACTCCGTGCGCAAGGTGGAGGAAATGGCGCAGATGCTCAAGAACGGCGAAGACGTCAACAGCGGAACAAAGAAGATTGTGGCAAAGGCAAAGCTTCCAGAGGAGTACAACGCCCTGCGTAGCCACCTCTCGGAGTTCCTGCAGACAAAGGTGCAGCTCACATGCTCGCCCAAAGGCAAGGGAAAGATTACAATACCCTTCGCAAACGAAGAAGAACTGGAGCATATCATGGCTGTGTTCGACAAGATGAAGTAAGAACCTGCAACAGCTTGCAGACAAAACATAAACAAGAAACAATAGTGAAACAGAACATTACATATATATTAAAGACATTGGCGCTTGCTGCGATTCTGCTCTCGTTTGCTACGACGGCGAAGGCGCAGACCGCAGCCGATAGTATGGATGTTTCGTTCACATCTATAAAGGCAGACAGCGTAGCCGACAACGCACTCTCGCCTATAAAGGCAGACAGCGTTTACAAGGTGAAGCGCGACTGGAGCACATGGCGCCCCAATCCGAAGCGTGCCATGTGGCTCGCCATAGTTTTACCCGGCGCCGGACAGATCTATAACCGCAAGTATTGGAAGTTGCCGATTGTGTATGGCGGATTCGTGGGTTGCATCTACGCCATGCGTTGGAACAATCAGATGTACACCGACTACTCGCAGGCTTATCTCGACTTGATGGATGACGACCCGAACACGCAGAGCTATAACCAGTTCCTGCATCTCGGAGCGAAAATCGACGAATCGAACATACAACGCTATCAGACGCTCTTCAAAAAGCGCAAAGACAAGTTCCGCCGCTGGCGCGACCTTAGCTTCTTCTGCCTGGTGGGTGTCTACGCTCTCTCAATCGTTGACGCATACGTCGACGCGTCGCTCTCAGAGTTCGATATCTCGAAGGATTTGAGCCTTAAGCTGGAGCCGACCATCATCAACGACAACCGCCAACGGAACCCCTTCAAGGCCAACAGCTTGGGATTGAGTTGCAGCCTGAATTTCTAAAGACAAACAAAAGATTATGAAGAAATCATTGATAATTATAGCCGCAGCGTTTTTCGGCTTTGCAAGTCAGGCTCTCGCGCAGAGCGAGAATAATGACGACGAAATAATAGTAACCGACGCCCAGGGCAAGCAGGAAGTGATAGACCTGCCTGAGGCGCTTACTCACGATTATGACAGTCTGCTCAATAACTACAACAGCAAGACTTATCTCCACATGAGTTTCGATTGCAACATGCCTGATGTGAATCCGGTTTACAGCGCAGAAGTGTACAAGGAGCGTCTGAGCCGCATCCCGACCATCATCGAGTTGCCCTACAACGACGTCGTTCAGAAGTTCATCGATCGCTACAGCGGACGTCTGCGTCGCTCTGTGAGCGTAATGCTCGGCGCACAGAACTTCTATATGCCTATCTTCGAGGAGGCTCTCGAGTCGTATGGCTTGCCTCTCGAATTGAAGTATCTGCCGGTCATTGAGTCGGCTCTCAATCCTAACGCCGTTTCGCGCGTCGGAGCCACTGGTCTTTGGCAGTTCATGCTCACCACCGGCAAGAAGTACGGACTCGAAGTGAACTCGCTTGTTGACGAACGTCGCGACCCTGTTCGCGCTTCGTACGCAGCAGCCCACTATCTGCGCGATCTCTATAAGATCTTCGGCGATTGGAACCTCGTTATCGCAGCCTACAACTGCGGTCCGGAGGCCATCAACCGCGCCATCCACCGCTCAAACGGCGAGAAAGACTACTGGCGCATCTATCCTTATCTGCCGAAGGAAACACGTGGCTACGTACCAGCGTTCATCGCCGCCAACTATATAATGAACTACTATTGTGAGCACAATATCTGTCCGATGCGTGCAGACCTGCCCGTAAAGACCGATACCGTGGTCGTAAACCGCGACGTACACTTCGAGCAGGTGGCTCAGGTGCTCGGTATGGATGTTGACCAGATAAAGCAACTCAACCCGCAGTATCGCCATAGCGTTGTGAACGGCAGCACAAAGCCGTCTGCAATTCGCTTGCCGCTGGCTATGGTGGGCAGCTTCATCGACAACGAAGACTCTATCTACGCCTACAAACCCGACGAACTGCTCACAAAGCGCCTGGAAGTGGCTATAAACACAGACGCTCCGGTAGTGTCGCGCCACTCTTCAAGCAGAAGCGGCAGACACAGCAAGGCGTCGCGCAGAAAGTCGCGCCGCGTACGCAGCAAGAACGTAACGATTCGCCAGGGCGACACGCTCTCTGAGATAGCACGCCGCAACGGCACCACCGTTAGAAAACTGAAAAAGCTTAACAAGATTAGCGGAAGCAACATACGTGCAGGCAAGAAGATTCGCATCAAGTAAGACTGGTGCGAATCTCTGCACCCTGCCGCATACACATATACCTTATTAATATATAGGAGACCTGAATCATGGACGACCAGAATCTGAAAGACAAGCAGCGAGAGTCTGCTGATGACCAAATGATAGAACAAGCCTTCAAGGAAGTACTCGATATATATGTGGCATCGCGTCACCGAAAGAAGGTTGATATTATAACCAAGGCATTCAACTTCGCACGACAGGCACACAAAGGTGTGCGCCGATTGTCGGGCGAACCATACATCATGCACCCTATTGCGGTGGCACGCATCGCAGTGGAGGAGATGGGACTCGGGTCGACGAGCATCTGCGCCGCACTCCTGCACGATGTTGTCGAGGATACCGACTATACTGTTGAGGATATCACGAATATCTTCGGCGAGAAGATTGCGCAGATTGTGGACGGACTGACCAAGATTTCGGGTGGTATATTCGGCGACAAGGCGTCGGCGCAGGCAGAAAACTTCAAGAAGTTGCTGCTCACGATGAGCGATGACATCCGTGTCATACTCATCAAGATTTGCGACCGCTTGCACAACATGCGCACTCTGCAGTCGCAGCCAGCTAACAAGCAGTATAAGATTGCCGGTGAGACGCTCTACATCTACGCTCCACTCGCAAACCGCTTGGGCTTGAACAAGATAAAAACTGAACTCGAAGACCTCTCGTTCCGCTACGAGCATCCAGAAGAGTACGACTATATCAAGGGAAAACTTGCCGACACGCAGGCGCAGCGCGACATGCTTTTCGAGAACTTCACTGCTCCTATACGTGAAGCTCTCGACAAGATGGGCATAAAGTACGAACTGAAGGCGCGCGTGAAGAGTCCTTATTCCATTTGGAACAAGATGCAGAACAAGCACGTCACGTTCGACGAAATCTACGACATTCTTGCTGTGCGCATCATCTATACGCCGAAGGAACGCTCGGAGGAAATCAACGAGTGCTTCAAGATATACGTCGCAATCAACCGCATATACAAGTCGCACCCCGACCGTCTGCGCGACTGGGTGAACCACCCGAAGGCAAATGGCTATCAGGCTTTGCACGTGACGCTGATGTCGAAGCAGGGCAAGTGGATAGAGGTGCAGATACGTTCCGACCATATGGACGAGGTGGCTGAGCAGGGCTTTGCCGCTCACTGGAAGTACAAGGAGAAGGGACTGGAGTCGAGCGTAGAGACCGTTGATGAAGATTCGGAACTCAACAACTGGCTGTCTACTATCAAGGAGATTCTCGACGACCCGCAGCCCGACGCAATGGACTTCCTCGATACCATCAAGCTTAACCTCTTCGCAAGCGAGATATTCGTGTTCACACCGAAGGGCGAAATCAAGACCATGCCGGCGCAATGTACGGCGCTCGACTTCGCTTTCCAGATACACACGTTCCTCGGTTCGCACTGTATCGGCGCTAAGGTGAACCACAAACTGGTGCCGCTGAGCCACAAGTTGCAGAGCGGCGACCAGGTGGAGATACTCTCGTCGAAGTCGCAGCACGTGCAGGCTTCGTGGATAAACTTCGTTTTCACGGCGAAGGCGAAACAGAAGATTATGGCGATACTGCGCCGCGACAACCGCGAACTGCAGAAGCGAGGCGAGCAGATACTCGACGACTGGCTGCGCAAGAACGAACTGGAGATGACTACGCAGGTGCTCAATAAACTCTGCGAACTGCATGAGGCGAAGAAGCACGAGGATCTGTTTCTTATGCTTGGCAAACGCTCCGTCCTGCTCGGTGACAAAGACCTCGACGAGCTGCGCGAGCGCAAGGCTGAGCAGGGCGGATGGCGCAAGTTTGTGCCATTCCTTAAGAAGGACAACAGCAAGGACGACAAGAAGTCGAATCTATTCATAGTGGGCGAGGGCTTTAATAAGAAGAAGCCAGTGATCATCAACGAGGAGAACATCTCGCAATACATCTTCCCGACATGCTGCCACGCCATCCCCGGCGACGACATCATGGGATACATCGACAACAAGAACCGCATAGAGATTCACCGCCGCAACTGCGATGTGGCTTCGCGACTGAAGGCGAGCTTCGGCAATCGTATCCTCGACGCAAAGTGGGATATGCACAAGGTGATGTTCTTCGATGCGACGATAGAGTTGCGCGGCATCGACCGCAAGGGAATGCTGCACGACATCTCGGAGGTTATCTCCGACAAGCTCGACGTCAATATGCACCGTATCACCATCTCGAGTGAGGAGGGCATCTTCGACGGCACCATCGAGATTCGCGTTCACGACCGCAGCGAAGTGAGTGTCATCATGGACGAACTCAAAAAGATTGAGGACCTCAAGGAGGTGCTTCAGATACTATAACAAAAAAATCCGCAATGCTTGTTTTTCAGCATTGCGGATTTCTTGTTTTTACTTATGCGGGTTTTGTGCGTAACACAGTTCTGTTTACACTACCTTGCGCAATAGCGACTCCTTATTAATGTAGGCTTTGCGCAATTTCGTTAATTTCTTCTGCCGTAAGTCCCGTGTATCTTTGTATTTTCTCAGTAGAGTCGCCGTCGCTTAGCATGAGTTTTGCAAACTCAATGTTCTTCTGTCGCTCAGCCTCTGCTTTTCCTTTCTCTATTCCTTTCTCTATTCCTTGCGCCATTCCCTGCGCCATTCCTTTCTCTATTCCCTGCGCCATTCCTTTCTCTATTCCCTGCGCCATTCCTTTCTCTATTCCCTGCGCCATTCCCTGCGCCATTCCCTGCGCCATTCCTTTCTCTATTCCCTGCGCCATTCCCTCTTCTAATCCCTGCTTTCGTCCGTCTTCCAATCCGGTCTTTATAGCGTATTTGTATGTGGCGTAGGCGTCGCGCATAATTCTGATGCTATCCTCGTATTTGTCCATGTCTTTTTTGCTGAGAGTTCTAAGGTCAGAAATCTCAGCCAACTTTTTAAACACAGCGTTTTTAGCCAGGAATGGCATTCTTTCAAATGTATTCATATTCTTTAAAACAAATATCCAGCGTTCAAAATCGGTTTCACACTCCGTCTCTGTTTTCTCGAAGAACGGCAGCATCAGATACACCATGCGTATCTTGTCGGACACCATCTTACCGTTGTCTCTATCGGCGAGTATCATGTCCGTTCTGAACTTGCCCAATGGTAGCAACGGGTCGATGAAGTTCATGAAGCATATTGTGTAGACGGGTCGTATATCATAGTCCCATTCTCCTTTTATGCCTTGGTTCACTATCACGCGTGAGGTGTAATACAAAGCCCGGTCAATGAAGTGTTCTTGTCCTCGGTTTTGCATTTCCACGATAATCTCTTTGCCCTCGTCCGTCGTGCAATAGATATCGAATATCACCTCTCTTGAATCTTTCGACAGTCCGATTTGTTCTTTGTTGCCGAACGCCAGCGATTTAATTACAAACTCGCCGGCAAACAGTTCGTTCAAGAAGCAAATCAGCAAGTCTTTAGAAATCTCACGACCAAAGATATGTTTAAATCCCCAATCTGAGAAAGGATTGATGAATTGTGCCATATTTCTATTGTTTTGATTTACTGCAAAAATACGATTTTGTTGTGAGAAATACAAGAATAGCGTGCTATTTATTTATTATTTATGTGTTTTTGTAAAATGTTATGTATATGTGGGTGGTTATTTGTGAACAGCACATCCACTACTATGTGTAAAAAATAACTTGGGGCTTGTATGAAAGATGCAAGCCCCAAGTTGCGTTGTATAGATTCAATTTGAAGTCGTATTATATGCGATATTACTTCTCGCCGTTCACTTCGAGCGAGCATGTGATGCCACGGCGCATCATGTCCTTCATTGTCGGCTTCAGACGAGTGAGGAATCCCTTCCACGAGCGGTTCTGCTGCTTTGTCCAGCCAGCTTCTGCGAGAGCGATAGCGCGCGGATAAGCCTGATAGTAGATGCGCTCTACGGTCGGTATGCACTCGCTCCATAGTGTGCCAGCCACGCCGAAGAGGTTGTACTCCTCAAACTGCTCGTTCATGCCCCACGCTGGGTCGAGCGAGTAGGCGTCCTTCAGCGTTGTAGCGGGCATGCCCCAGTTCACCTCCGGCATATCGCCCTTCGCCATCGGATAGTCGAAGTAGCAGTGCTCGCCGGGGCAGAGCATGATGCGAGCGTTGTTGCGCACGGCAGCGTCGAGCGCCTCCTGCGTCTGTCCGCTGCGCCAAGCGAAGGTTACGCAGCCGGGCTGAATCTCCTTGAAGTCAGACTCGTACCAGAACATCGGCGTCTTGCCGTACTTGTCGCGCAGCAGTTCTATCATGCGGTCGAACAGATAGCCCTGCAGACGCCAGTTCTCCGAGCGGTCGGTGGTCTTGATGCCGAGCTTCTGCTTCAGCGCCTGACACTTCGGGCAGTCGGTCCAGCAGTCGAGCGCTGGGTTGCCAGCCTCGTCGCCGCCGAGATGAATATACTTAGACGGGAAGATGTCGGTAATCTCCTTGAACACATTGCCGAGGAACTCGTATGTGAAGTCGTTGCCCGGGCAGAGCAGTTCGTTAGACACGCCGCAGGTTGTGCGCACCGGCACCTGGCGCTGGTGGCAAGTGAGTTCGGGGAACACGCTGATGGCAGCCACCTCGTGTCCCGGCATCTCTATCTCCGGCACGATATCCACGTGGTACTCAGCGCCCAGCTTCACCAGTTCGCGCATCTGCTCCTGCGTGTAGTAGCCCTTGTACGGCATCTGAATGTCGTCCTGACCCCAGCGCGACGAAGCCTGCTCCGTGAGCTGTGGGTATTTCTTTATCTCGATGCGCCAAGCCTGGTCGTCAACCAAATGGAGGTGCATGGCGTTGAGCTTATAGCGCGCCATCTCGGGCACGAACGCCTTCAGATCCTCGAACGGTATGAACGTGCGTGCAGGGTCAACCATCAGTTCGCGAACGTGCGTGCGCGGTTTGTCGCTGATGAACAGCGCCGGGATGGCGTCGGCACACTCCGTAGCGCCGTTGCCGCGCAGCAGCTGGTCGAGCGTCATGAGCGCGTAGAACACGCCGCGCGCTGTCTTGCCCTTCGCCGTTACGCCCTTGGCGTCTACAGCGATCGTGTACGCCTCGTCGTCGCTGAGCGAGTTGTCGATCGCCAGCGTAATCTGTGTGCCGCGCTGACGACTGTTCACGATGTTGCCGATGCGCTCTGTGAGCACGCGTCGAGCCTGTGCTGCCTCGTTCGAGAGTCCGTCGGCAGCTACGATGTTCCACGCGGTCTTCACCTTAAGGTCGGCGCCCTTCAGCATCTTCAGTTCTACGGGGAACGGCACGAGGCAGTCCTCCGGCTTGCTCACCTGATACGGCTCCTTAGCGTCGCTGAAGAAGAGGCTCCAGCCCGCAGCCTTGCGGTAGAGTTTCTCGCTGCCCTTCGGCACGATGAGCTTCACGTTATGGCGGTTGAGACCGTAGAACGCTGTAGCGTCAGCCTTCGGCGGCATCTTCGAGTCGACGCGCACGGTCTTCAGACCCGCGAGTCGTGCGAAGGCGTACTCAGCAATCTGCGGAGCGCCCTTTATTGTTATCTCCTCCAGCGCCGTGCAACCCGAGAATGCGGCAGCGCCTATGCTCTCTACGCCAGCCGGAATGGTTATCTTGCCCAGCTTGTCGCATGCGAAGAACGCCTGCGAACCTATCGATTTGGCTGCTGTCGGCAGCGTGATCTGCTCGAGCTGGTGGCGCGAGTGGAAAGCGTTGTTAGGGATTGCGGTGCTCTGCGCCTCGCTGAGGTCTACGGAGCGCACCTGGAAACAGAGGTCGCGCAACTGACGATAGTCGCTGTTGCCCGTCGTTGTCAGTTCGCCCGTGAGCTTGAGGCTTACAGCCATCGACTTCTGCTCGGGCTTCAAGTCGTCCATGCGTGCTACGGTCTGCGCCGAAACTACGGCTGAAAAGAGCGTAGCGGCAGACAATAGGATGAATTTTCTCATTGTTTTATTGTAGATTTAGTTTATAAAAATCGGTTTAATTGGTGGGGTGTAAGGGGTGAAAGTAGGCGGATTGTCATCGTGCACCGAACGCCGCCCGATCAGATTCCGTCCGCCGTCCGATCAGATTCCGTCCGCCGCCCGATCAGATTCCGTCCG
>SAMEA3663124__coassemble_114_pt1 | contig 29216 bp, 26 predicted proteins | sample SAMEA3663124__metabat2_low_PE_015 | metagenome-assembled genome bin SAMEA3663124 (sample SAMEA3663124) | pig gut metagenome | biome: pig gut; feature: pig-associated habitat; material: faeces | place: Denmark | collected 2012
CTTCCAATCAACAAGTCCCTTTCCTTGGTCGTCGAGTTCAACGGCAAGGGCTATAACCTTACGCTTGTCGGCCTTGAACGGCTCGGTGTATCGGTTGTCGATTATCTGTTTCTCTGCAGCGGCTATGCCTCCATTCTTTGCGAGTTTCAGTTCTATAACATATATGTAGTTGTCTGTTGTGACAACCATATCTATCCTGCCAGTCGCAATCATTCGCTCCACCTCCACACGGAAGCCAATGGCGTTGAAGATAGTGCTCATTATAAGTCGATAACGCTCCTCCATATCCATGCTTGCCAGCTTTTTGTTGCTGTATGGCACATCGGCTATTAGAGCCTTCATAAACTTCTTTGCCTCGTCTGTATTGCCCATGTACATGTGCATGTACAGATAAGCCTGCGCCGACTGGATGTCTCCACGCTTGCGCATAGCCAACGCTGGCAGCACGGTTTCATATAGCGCCTGGCGAACTTCGTGATTGGGGAATCCGAGCAGGTATAGTCCGTTCATGTATCCCTTAATCGTGAGATAACCCGACTGGTAGAGGAAGAGTTCCGCTCCGCCTCCTGTCACGTCAGATGTCTCAATGATGGTGCTGAGTATTGCGCTATGGTCGTAGTCTGTCAGCTTTATCTCCATGTCGTCTACGAACTTGAGCAGAAGCGAGGTCGCTCCCGATGTAGCCCAATAGTTCTTGATGTCTTTGTCTGCCAAAGCGTTCACAAGACTGAACGGATTGTATACATCAACCATGTTGCTACGACAGAAGTGATAGCCGTCGTAATTGGTCTTCAGTCGAGCCATCGTCTCTTCTTCTGTCCATCCGTTCGCCTCGCCCATCGCCTTCACTTCTGGACCGAAATAGTCGGTTATCTCCTGAGTGGTGATGCCGCAGATGGCTGCAAACGGCTCGTCGAAACTGATGTTGCTGAGATTGTTGAGGACAGAGAAGAGGGATATTTGCGTGAACTTCGTGATGCCGGTGATGAAGACGAAACGCTCGTACTCGTCGTCGGCTTTCAGTATGGCGAACACTTCGCGGTAGACTGCTGTACACGCCTCATGGTCGGGCGTTTTCCATGAATGCTGCAATGGAGAGTCGTACTCGTCTATCAATATCGCTACCGACTCGCCAGTCTGCTGGCAGGCAGTCTGAATGATTGTATCGAAGCGGTCGGCTAACGAAGCGCCTTCGTGCATTGTGATGCCATACTTCGCCTCTTCGCGCGAAAACGCCATGCTGAGATAAGAGCGGATGGTCTTTTCCGATGCTCCAGCGCGACTCATGTCGAGCCTTATCACGGGCGACTTCTTCCATTCCTTTTCAAGATTCATTATCTTCAGTCCTTCGAAAAGGTCGCTTCTTCCCTCGAAATAAGTCTGCAACGTATCTACAAGCAACGACTTTCCGAATCGTCGCGGACGACTCAGATAGTTATACTTCTTTCCCCTGTTGACAAGGTTCCAAACAATCTCGGTCTTGTCGACATAAGCATAGTTGTTTCTTCTTATTTCCTTGAACGATTGTATGCCAACCGGTAGTCTTCTCTCTTCAAAGTCTGCCATAACAAAAGGATGGATTAAATGTTATATCGCAAAATTACGAATAAAAAGGATAAAAACAAAACAATTCTTGTTATTATCTCAACGTTTTCTCATCGGACACCGTACGCAATCTGATCGGACGGCGGACGCAATCTGATCGGGCGGCGAACGCAATCTGATCGGGCGGCGTACGGAGCACGATGACTTTTCGTGTGCTTTTACGGAGAGAAAGCGTAGTTGCAACACTCACTTGCCGAACACGTATACGGGCAATGCATCAGCATAAAACTACAGTTTTAAACGAAAAGAAGCGGATTCTGATTGATACATATCAACAAAACATAGGTATATGTAATAAAATTGTTATTCTGTTTGCGCAAACAACTAATTATTCATACCTTTGCATCGTCAAAAGATTAATAGATTGTTTAGGTTAGTAGTAATAGATTTAGGTTTTTAGTTATTAGGTTTAAGGTAACGATTGTTTAACAGGTAGCTATGAAGAATCGTGAGACTCTTCATTACTTTAGAGTTTTTTTTAAGTTAAACATAGTGACAGTGGCACAGCTCGTTGAGAGTTGTGCCACTGTTTTTTTGTGCCCTACTCTGCAGATGCAAAAAAAACTGCAAGCGTCCGGTTTAAAACGCCTGCAGGTATATTCTGTTAAAGCAAAGAGTCGTTATGCATAGCTGTGCATTCCGCCGAGGAAATAGTTGACGCCGAAATAGGTCATTACGAGCGTCAGGAAAGCCAGCGTCATGAAGAGATGGAACGCCGTAGGGCGGCGCAGCTGAGCCACCGAACGCACATGCAGCGGTATGGCGTATATCATAAACGTGATGAGCGCCCACACCTCCTTCGGGTCCCATCCCCAATACTCGCCCCAAGAGACGTTTGCCCAGATGGCTCCGATGAAGATGCCGATGCCGAGTGCGGCAAGTGCGGGATAGAGAAACACGAGCGAGAGCTGCTGCAGCTGCACCATCTTAGGCTGCGCCGTGCGGCTGACGAGGCGTAGCAGAAGGGCGGTGAGCCCACTGATGAACGTGAACGAGAGCATGGCAAAACCAATCATTATTATAGACACATGCACGCTGAGCAGCGGCGAATTGAGCACGGGCATCGTGTGCTTTATCTGCGGGTACATCTGTCCGATGTGACTCACAAGCAGGAAGAAGCCCGACATAAGGAAACCAAGCGCCACGAGCAAGCGGAGACGCACACCGCAGACAAGTGCGAGCAGCTGTACGAGCCACGCCACGAAGAGCATAGTCTCGTAACCGTTGGTCATGGGTAGCGTGCCGCTGATAGTCCAGCGCAGATACTCGCAGTAGGTGAGCGCGCAGAACGACAGAAGCAGCACGGCGTAGCTCGCACCGAAGAACGTGAGATGCAGCCTTTTGCTGCGCTCTTTCCGTACGGGTTCGGCGTCCGTGCCGCCATTGTTCGCGCCGTTGTCCTCACGACACATTCTTATTATAGCGTAAAGGAAAGAGATTATGCCCATCGCCAGACACAGCATGAAGAGTATTGTGGCGAAAGGTATGCGATTGTATATGCGCTCGGCTGCGACACGTCGGTCGGAAGGCATCGACGCTCCCCCATTCTTCTGCTGATACTTCAGCATCTTGCCCACTACAGCGTCCATCTGCGTGTAGTCGGACGCAAGGGCGCAGTCGCCGAGCAGCAGACATATCGAGCGCACAAACTGCTGGTGCTTTCTGTCCATCGCATTGGGCAGGTCGTCTGTAGGCGCAAACCATGTTGTTTTGCCTTTATTTGTATAAGGAAAGAGTTTTAGGAGCGAACCACTACGCAGCTCCATCATCAGTTGTATCTTATTGTCTATGGCAGCCACCTGCGAATGGAACGCATCGTGGTTGCCGCCATAGTATTCCTGCACGTACGGACCGAGCGTGTAGCCGCCCATCGCGCTGTTGAAGAACTGGCTTACAGGCACGTATTCGGGCAGTTGCAGACGGTCGCGCATCTCTGCGCCTTTCAGTCGGAGCATCGGCTCCTGCATCCAGTCGTCGGCGTAGAACATCCAGCCCGTGAGCACCTGCTCGGGCGTGTAGCCGTTGTACGACGCCTTGCCGTAGAGGTTCTTGGTGAAGTCGATGGCGAGGGTCTGTAGCGGACAGATGCGACTGTTGTGCAGCACCATCAGACGTCCGAAGCGGTCGGCGCTTTCCTTAGGCAGAACATGTGCCTGAGCCGAGCCTGAGCCGAGCGCGAAAAGCAGCGCCATCATCATCAGTCCTTTCTTCAGATGCGAAAGGCGCCTTCATGGTATTGCACATCGAAGCGGTCGAGGCGCATCTGGAACGGCATCTGCGCGTCGTGCGGCTGGTTGTGACGGTCGTACATCACGCAGGTGCTGATGTATGCGCCCTGGCGCAGATGAACCGTGCCGCGCTCCGAACTGACGTGTGTCACGAAAGCGCCCGCAAGTATCACCACGAACGAGAGGTGGATGGCTATGCCCGACCACGACTTGCAGCGGTGGCGCAGGAAATAGACAACGCCCACAGCCGTGAGCACAGCCCAAAGCAGCGAGAACCACCATGCGCCGTACACATTGGAGCGTACAAAGTCGGTTCCGCGATACTTCTCCACAACTGTAGCGGCTGCCATGCAGACTATCACCAAAACATACAACGCGAAAAGCGTCTTCTTTAAAGGGTTTTGCATAATTCGGTTTGCTTAGATATGATTATTCTCCCATGCACTTCGCAGGAAGGCATGGGAGAATAAAGTATTAAATAGAACGAAGGAACATGACCACTGCGTCGCGGTCTGCCTTGGAAAGATTGTAGAACTTGAGCGCCGAATTGTAGGCGTGCAAGTTCTTCGAGTAAGCGTGCCACTCGTTGCTGAACTGGTTGGTGCCGGGCTTCAGGAGTCCGTTCACACGCTTGCTTATCTCGTCGTCGGTCGATGCCCAGAACGGTGATGTCGGGTCGTTCTTTATCTTCTCTATCACCTCCTTGTCTTCTGCCATTGCCGCAGCCCAAGCGTTTGTGGTGTAGAGCTTAGGACGGTCGGGACGTGGCACGTTCGTGATGTTCCAGATGGCGTTGGCACCAGGTCCGTCCTGCAGTGTGGCACGTGTCAGAGCGTAGGTGAAGCGCTTCACCATCGGCTTGCCGTTGCCGCCGTCGGCGTATACACCGGTGTTCTCGGTGCCGGGATACCATGCACCTGAAGCGAAGTTGTCGGCAGAAGCATCCCAAAAGTTCGGGTTAACGTACTCCGAAACGTTAGCCACCTTAGCTACGTTCTTGTAGTAGTTGGCTGTAGAGGCATACTGCGCCTTGAGATCCTCTTCAGTGATGGCGTCGAGCAGACCCGTACCCATCACGCCGATTGTAGACTCTACGCGTACAGCCACTGCCTTATTGCCCGTGTCGTAAGGATTTGGGTTGGTGCGGAACGCCGAGCGCGGTATCGTCACCTCAGGATAGATAAGGTCGTAAGCCTCGCCGTCGGGGAACTTCATCGGCAAGCCGCTCTCCATAGCCGTTACGTGATGCCACTGCATTTTGATCTGGCTCTCGTCGATAGGTGCCTTGAAGGGTTCGGTGGCTTGTGTCTGCGGCATACCCGTCACTTCGGCTACATAGCCGCCGTCGTTGCTGTTGGCTCCGTCTACGGGGTGGTACACAGCGAGCAGATAGCCGTTGCCATTGCCGTAGGACGTAGTGTACGAGTCCATGCGGCGGCCATGTCCGTAGTTGGGGTGGCAGTCGAGACACGAGCGGCGCACGGAAGCCGGACCAAGTCCTTTGAAGCCCGAGTTGGCTGACGTGAACTGACGCTCGAAGAACTTCTCGCCGGCGTTGAAATCGTCAATAAGTCCCTGTGCGGTTACGGCAGGTGATTCGTCTTCGTAGCATCCTGAAGCCACGTTGTCGGTTGTTCCGAGTTCGCCGCCAGGATACCACTCCTCTTTAGAGAAGTTGCAGACAGCTTCGCCTACATACTTGCCGTCAGACTCCATTGGTTTGAAGTCTTCACCCGACGGATCGCTGTTCTCGTCAGTACACGAGAACAGCGATAGAGAGAGGGCCATTGCTAATGAGCCCATGAGATAGATTCGTTTCATTACTGTATAATTTTAAAAAGCCTTGGTTTTGTATTTCTAAACTGCCGAACAAGGCAGGGCGCTTAAAGCGCCTCCTGCTTGTTCACCCAGTCGCCAGCCTTGTTCAGCTCTTCGTCGAGAGCAGAAACAGCGTCGATGCAGTCCTTTACGTGCTGAGCTCCAGGAGCCTCAACAAACGACTTGCCGCTGTTCTTAGCTGTCTCAAGTGCCTGGATAGCCTTATTGAGAGCCTCGGTGAGGTCGTTCAGACCAGAGTAGTTTATGGTCTTGAGCAGGTTCAGGAGCGAGTGCTCTGCCGGAGAAGCGGCGTTCACGTCGCGTGTGCCGTAAAGCGTATTCTTTATAGAGTAGATGTTATCCTGATAGTCGATGAACGAACGGTGGCTATAAGGCGACTCGATATAGTCGCGAGAGTCTTCTGCTGAGCCCGAACCTGTGGCTGTGCGGTAAGCCTGACCGAGCTTCTGGTCGGCAACCTCTGCGCAGATGTTAGAGCAACCGCCTACGAAAATCTGGCGAACTGTGCCCTGCCATGAGTTGTAGCCTGTTGTAGCTGACGGAGAAAGCAGGAACTGACCGTAGCACATTGTGCCGTTGGCTGCCAGTCCGTTGTAGCGGAGCGATGAGAACACATAGCTTGCGTTGCTGAGCACGCTCTTTGTCTCGTTGCTTGCTGCGCTGCCCATCCATGTGAACTCGAGAAGTGCGGTGATGTTGCGCACGTCGGCTTACGGTGCGGTTCTTGCCTTCGCGGAACAGAACGAACTCCATGCCGTGGAAACCGAGTACAGACTGGAAGTGGCTGTTGTTCTCTGACACGAACTTAGCAGGGTCGCTGCCCTTGAAACCTGCAACGAGTGTAGGATTCTTGAGGGCGTTCACAAGTTCTTCGTGGTCGAGAGGCCATGAGTCGATGTGCGGATCGAGCTCGTTGTCGGAAGCCGAACCATAGAGGAAAGCCTCGCTGCGTTCCCACTCGCGACGTGTGTCCTTGAAGGCTTCGCAGGCTGCGTCAATCTGAGCCTGTGTCATGGTGCCTGACTCGGCTGCGGTGTAGAGAGCGGCTGTTGTTGTGTAGAGTGTGCGTGCGTTTGCGGCGAGTGCCTGATATGTGGGATAAACAACCTGGTTTACGTAAACCTTTGCTACCTTCTGCATCTCCTTGTCTGAAGAGCTTACGTTTACTGTAGCCTGACCAACTTCAGGAAGTTCGAACTCCACATCATTGTTGTTGTCGTCACATGCTGTGAAGCCGAACGAAACGACTCCGACGAGGAACGCCATTACTAACTGCTTAAACTTTTTCATTGTGTCTTTGATGTTTTTTTATTATTACTATAGGAACTTTGTCTTTTTACTTTTAAAGGAATTGTCCTTGATAAGCCACGCCTATGTTCAGAGCCGGCTCGTCGTTATACTGCTGCTTGAACTTGCGATAGCTATATTCTGCCTTCACGCAGATTTGCGGCAACGGATAGTAGTTGACGCCGCCGGAGAAGATCTTCTTGCTTGTATACTCCTTCGATCCGCCGAGGCACGAGTTGTAGTATTCGAAGTGCCCGAAGACGTACATCTTCTGACGGGCTGCGCGCAACTTCTCAATCTGCGAGAAGATGTCGTAGCCTACTTCCACGCTTGTGGCAATGGCGTGCGAACCGAACACCTGATTAGACTGGTATGGCTTCACGTACTGTGTGTTAGGCTTGCGCATGGCGCTAATCTCCTTAGCGTTGCTCACGTAGCCGTAGTCGGCGCTGCCGCGTGCCACCCAGTTGTGTGCGTTGTATGTGAAGTCGAACGCGCCGAGATATACGTTGCCCTTGATGCGCTTGTTGTTGCCCTTCTCCATGTCGTGCGGAACGGCGTTGTGCATCGACTGACCGAAGTAGCCGCTCACGCCCAATCGCAAGCCAGGCACGGTATAGTTGTCCACGCGCGCAGCAAAGCCGTACTTGTTAGCCACCTCAAACTCGAATGGCTTCGTAGTGCCGGGCTTAATCCAGTTGTCGCGCGAGAACTGCCATGCGTCGAGACCTGCCACCATCTGCAACTCGTAACGGAAGTCGCCGGCATGGCCCCAGAACGAAACGCCAGTCTGATGCCATGTGCAAGGCAGAATGGTGTTCTCGCCTTCGGGACGATAGACGGTGAAGAAATTGAGCGGCTCATGGTAGGCGTTGGTCAGACCTACGGGCACGACGATATGGTCGGCACGTATGTTGGCGAAACGTCCGAACGACTTCTGAATCCTTTAGCCGAACTGTATCTGTTGCCACTGTCGCTGTAGAAGTTGCGGCTGTAAGCCACTTCGCCGTATCCGCCTACGCTGAGTCGTGAACCTCGGGCGTGCTGCATCACACTGTCTGCAGCCACTGTCTGCGCATTTGACGCAAGCGGACTGCATACTGCCACCGCTGCACACGCCATAGAAATGATTGTAGATTTCTTCATCTTTGTCATAATTTTACGAGTGCAAAGGTAGTTTTAAGAAAAAAGTAGACAATACTTAATATGGTAAACGAAACGGACGAAAAGCACTACCCATTTTTGATGACCGGACAGAAAATATACATTATAAAAACAGCAGAAGCAATATTCTCTTAGACAAAGCCCTCGAAAAAAGCCTTTTCCGTAACTATTTTTAAGTATCGGAACGGCACGACAGACACGCAAAACATAAAAAATAAGTATTGGGCATGTATCAGAAAAAGCCTAACTTTGCAATGAAAATGAAGACAACAAAGATTTTCAAGATAGGAATACTCACTTTTGTAGCGCTCATCGGCAGCAACAACTGCACGATGGCACAGGAAACAGACGTGCAAAAACCACGTCCTACATTCGGTTTGGAATATACAGGAGAGGTGCAGACCGACTTCAAGCGACTGAAATCGGTGAATCTGCTTGAGTTGGGCGCGCAATTGCCGCTCACGAGCAAGCTATCCGTTGAGTTGGGGTCGATAAGTGTGCTGACAACTGACGAGGACATTCTCACCAACTGTCTGCAGAACTTCTCGAGCATCGACGCTCCGAACATACCTTTTGCGCTCACAACGGCGGGCTTGGCGTGGCAGATAAACGAGCGCCACCATCTGTTTGCTGGCATCCACCGCATAGACGATAACTATTTCTGCAGCGACATGCTTGGCTTGTTCACGCACAGTTCGTGCGGAGCCTTCCCCACCATCACCGCCAACTACGACATCGCCGCATATCCCGTATCTGCGCTCGGCATTCACTATGGCTATACGAAGGATGCTTTCAGCCTGGAGACATCGCTCTACAACGGCGTCGGATACAAAGACTTCAGCAAGAGAGACAACGTATTCCGCATCTGCCCCGAAAGCGACGGCGTGTTCCTCATGGCTCAAGGCGAATACGACAAGAACGCGACGCGTGCTTACGTAGGCGGCAGCGTGCTCTACAGCGACTTGCACGCTACGGTTCCGAAGCGTATGCGCCCAGTTGTCTGGGCTTATGCCGAGCACGACCTTACGGAACGTTTCTCCGTGCTTGCCGGATATTCGCACGCCTTCGGCAACGACATCACTTGCCACGACTTCTATCTCGTCTGCGGCAGGTATGCGTACAAGAAGGCTGAGTTCGGCGTGTTCTCTTCCTACACGCGTATCGACGAAAAGGACGAATGGGCGACTGAGCTCACCTGCAACATTCAGTTCAACAAGATATTCTCGCTGCAACCGGCTCTGCATTTTGCCAACACCGACGGCAAGAACAAGTGCGTTGGATTGGTGAGAGTGGGAGTGAAGATTTAAGAGTAAAAAGGTAAAAAAGTAAAAAGGAGTTTTAAGAGTAAAAAAGTAAAACGGACTTTCATAAATAAAAAGGTAAAGAAGTGAAAGATTAAAAAGCATAAGCTGCGGTGTTTAATCTTTTACTTCTTTACCTTTTTTATATATAGGGTAAGACAAAACCAAGTTAAACTGCGTACAAAATCAAGTTAAACTGCGTACATCGGTTGTTACCGCGAACTGGTAAGGAAATTACCTTTACGCGGTAACGATGTAACCGAAGTGCGGTAACAAAATTTTTGCTACGCGGTAATTATGTATTTGCTGCGCAGTAATTATGCATTTGTTGCGCAGTTGACAACTTGAAACCTTTCTAATACTCGTCAACGGCGAGAGTCTTTCTGTACTTGTTCAGCTCGCGCTGCAACTGCTTCGTAATCTTTTCCGTACCCGGTTTGCCAAAGATGTTGTTCTGCTCGTGCGGGTCAGCCTGCAAGTCGTAGAGCTCGCAGTAGTCTACAGCCTCATCCTTCGGTTCGAAGTAGCCGATTGACTCCAATCCCTTAAGCGTAGCATACTCGCGTGTGCCCGGCACGTTCTGATACTTGTTCTCAGGCACAGCGTCGAGTCCGCCCTTGCCGTAGAAATGGATAAGCTTATAACGGTCGGTACGTACACCGTCGTGCTTGCGCACCATGTGGTATGTCGGATAGTCGTAGTAGTGGTAGTAGATGCTCTGGCGCCAGTTCTTCACGTTGTCGCCGTTGTCGAGCACCGGCACGAGCGAACGTCCCGGCATGTCCTTCGGCTGCGAAACGCCGGCGAGAGCGAGGAACGTCGGAGCATAGTCGATGTTCTGCACAAGGCGGTTGCATACAGAGCCGGGCTTGGTGTGACCCGGATAGCTCACGATGAGCGGTGTGCGCAGCGACTCCTCGTACATGAAGCGCTTGTCGAACCAGCCGTGCTCGCCCATGTAGAAGCCCTGGTCGGAGGTGTATACAATCATTGTGTTGTCGGTGAGTCCGTTCTTGTCGAGATAGTCGAGCACACGGCCCACGCTCTCGTCAACGCTTGCTATTACGGACATATAGTCGCGGATGTAAACCTGATACTTCCAGTTGTCGAGGTCCTTGCCCTTGAGCTGTGCCTCGAGCAGACGACGGTTGCGCGGGAAGTAGTAGCGTCCCCAAGCCGAGCGCTGTTCGGGAGTCATACGGTTTATCTCGCCCATAAGAGCGTTGTACGAATCCTGACTATCGGGGTTGTTGAGGTCGAGCATTTCCGGCACTTTGAAGTCCTGCTCCCAACGCATGTCGTGCGTAACCGACATCTTCTGCGTGCGAGCGGCAGAGCCGCGCGTAGCATAGTCGTCGTAGAAGTTCTCTGGCATCGGGAACTCAACGTCGTCGTACATGCCGAGATATTTCAGATTTGCCTGCCAGTTGCGGTGCGGCGCCTTATGGTGAAGGAGCAGGCAGAACGGTTTCGACGGGTCGCGGTGCTCGATGAAGTCGAGAGCATGGTCGGTGGTGAGGTCTGTAGAGTAGCCCTCCTCCACGACGAACTCGTTGTTGGTGTCGGTGCCACGATACTGCGGGTTCCAGTACTGTCCCTGGTCGTTGTACACATGATAGTAGTCGAAGCCCTTAGGGTCGCAACCCATGTGCCACTTGCCCACAACGGCTGTCTGATAGCCAGCCTCCTGCAGCAGTTCGGTGAAGAACGTGCGCGTGGTGTCAATACCCTCGCCCAGCTGGCGCTGTCCGTTCTGATGGCTGTACTGACCAGTCATAAGGCAGGCGCGCGAAGGCGTAGAGAGCGAGTTCTCGACGAAGGCGCGGTCGAAGCGCATGCCACGCTCAGCGAGTCGGTCGATATTCGGAGTTGGTGCGAGTTTGGAGAGTGCGCTGCCGTATGCGCTGATGCACTGGTAGGCATGGTCGTCGCACATGATGTAAACAATGTTTGGATGCTGCTGAGCCTTCTGCTGCTGAGCATAAGCTGCCGTTACGCAGGAGAGGGCTGCAAGAGAAATAATTGATTTGCTATTCATTGTTTTTATTTAAGTAGGTTGTTTTTTTGCTAATTCAAAATTGAACAACTCCTCATCGGCGAAGCCGACAATTAATAATTAATAATTAAAAATTAATAATTCATAAGGTATTCTGCGAAGATGCGCGCTGCGCTCTCCACCTTCGCTGCACACGGGCGTGTCTTGTAGTATTCGGCTGTGCGAGGCGAAGCTACATAGCTTGAGTGCGCCTTCTCGTAGCCTTTCAGTCCGAGCAGTTCGGCGCAGATAAGCGATCCGTTCTGCGCTTTCGACTTGTTGAGCAGTTCCTGCACCACCTTATAACACATCGACTTGCCCTCGCGGTCTGCGCCGTCAGTCTGTCCACAATGCAAACCGGTGAGGATAACGATGCCCGAAACGGCACCGCACATCATGCGCATACGCCCTACTCCACCGCCGAAGCCCGCAGCAATGCGCTTAGCCATGCTGTCGTCGAGGTTGTACAAGTCGGCGAAGGCAGCCACAACCGACTGACAGCAGCCGTAGCCCTGCATGAAGTTGTCTACCGCACGCTGCACACGTGCCTCAAGTTCAGGAGTAAGTGGGAGTTTGTCTGTTGATTTGTCCATATAGCTTAGGTTTTTAATATATATATATAGGAGAAGGATGTGTCAAAGTTTCAAAGACACAACCTTCTCCTACTTGATTACTTTAGAGGTTCAACGTGAATGTTTATGTGCGTGCGCTCGCCGAAATGGTTGCGCAGCTTGCGCTCAATGTTCGTAGCATGTACGTGCGACTCGTTGAGCGATATCTCGCCAGGCATACGCAGGTGCATCTCTATCGCGATGCGGTTGCCTATGCGGCGCGTACAGAGATGGTGCATGTCGCTAACCTCAGGCTCGCTGTGCACAATATCTTCTATCTTGCGCTCCTCTTCGTCGGGCAGACTCTTCTCGAGCAGTTCGTCGAGCGCTCCGCTCACAAGCATTGCTGCCGTACGGATGATGAAGATGCTCACCACAACGGCGGCTATCGGGTCGAGCACAGCCCATTCCTTTCCGAGGAATATGGCTCCACCGATGCCTACAGCCGTGCCTATTGATGAGAGAGCGTCGCTGCGATGGTGCCAAGCGTTGGCAACTACAGCCTGCGACTGCACCTCCTTGCCCACTTTCGCCGTGAAGCGGTAGGTCCACTCCTTCATAACAATGCTGAAGAGTGCTGCCCACAGCGCCACGATGCCTGGTTGCTCTATAGGAGAGCCCTTGAAAGCAGCCCACGTGCGGTAGGCTCCGCTGTACAATATGTAAAGTCCGACACAGAGCAATGCCACACCAATCATGGACGTGGCAAGCGTTTCGTACTTGCCATGACCATAGTCGTGGTCCTTGTCCTCGGGCTTGGAACTAATCTTCACGAACAACAGCACTACGATGTCTGTCATGAAGTCGGACAAGGAGTGCACGGCATCGGCTATCATCGCAGCCGAGCCGCCTAAGATGCCTGCTATGAACTTGAACACCAACAGCACAACGTTGACCACGCTGCCCATGAGCGTGACAAAGTAGATGCGGTGCTCTCTGTCTTTTGTTTCCATAATATGTAAGAACTCTATTTGTTTAGGACTCTACTGTTAGAATCCTATTTGCTATAGGACCCTACTATCAGAATCCTATAGACTTAGAACTCGCTTGTGAAGTGGAACTTGATGTGCTTGAAGTCTTGCTGCGCCATTGAAAGCACGTAGCCAGAGTCGGCGAGGAACACATCGCGACCGTCGCGGTCCTTTGCCATATACTGATACTTGCGCTTCTTGAACTGGTCGAGTTCTGCGGCGTCGTCGCTCTCTATCCAGCAAGCCTTGTGCAGGTGTACCGGCTCCCAACGACACTTAGCGTTGTACTCGTTCTCAAGACGATACTGGATAACCTCAAACTGAAGCTGACCCACGGTGCCGATAATCTTGCGACCGTTGAACTGGTTGACGAACAACTGCGCCACACCTTCGTCCATAAGCTGGTTGATGCCCTTCTCAAGCTGCTTTGCCTTCATCGGGTCGTCGTTCTCGATGTACTTGAACATCTCAGGTGAGAACGATGGCAGTCCGCGGAAGTGGAGCTTCTCGCCGTCGGTGAGCGTGTCGCCAATCTTGAAGATGCCGTTATCGGGCAGACCTACGATGTCGCCCGGCCAAGCCTCGTCGATGGTACTCTTGCGCTGAGCCATGAACTGTGTTGGCGAAGAGAAGCGCAGAGTCTTGCCCTGACGTACATGCAGATAGGGCTTGTTGCGCTCGAACTTGCCGCTGCACACCTTGCAGAAGGCGATACATGAGCGGTGGTTGGGGTCGATGTTGGCTGTAATCTTGAAGATGAAGCCCGTGAACTTCGGCTCTTCGGGGTCTACCATGCGCTCCTCGGCCTTTGTGGGGCGTGGCGACGGAGCTATCTTGATGAAGCAGTTGAGCAGCTCCTGCACACCGAAGTTGTTGAGAGCCGAACCGAAGAAGACCGGTGCCACCTCAGCCGAGCGGTATGTCTCTACGTTGAACTCCGGGTATACGCCGTCGATGAGTTCGAGGTCGTCGCGCAACTGCTGCGCATCCTGCTCGCCGATCTGTGCATCAAGCTCTGACGAGTTGACGTCTACCTCTACTTTCTCCGTCACACGCTGCTTGTCGGGCTTGAAGAGGTCGAGTTTATGCTCGAAGATGTTATACACGCCCTTAAACTTGGCACCGATATTGATAGGCCAAGAGAGCGGGCGCACGCTGATCTGCAACTCCTCCTCCAACTCGTCGAGCAAGTCGAACGGGTCGCGGCCCTCGCGGTCCATCTTGTTGATGAAGATGATAACCGGAGTGTTGCGCATACGGCACACCTCCATGAGCTTACGTGTCTGTGTCTCCACACCTTTTGCACCGTCGACAACGATGATGGCTGAGTCGACGGCTGTAAGCGTGCGGTAGGTGTCCTCGCAGAAGTCCTGGTGACCCGGTGTGTCGAGAATGTTCACCTTGTAGCCTTCGTAGTCGAACTCCATAACTGATGTTGACACCGAGATACCGCGCTGCTTCTCAATCTCCATCCAGTCGGACGTAGCGCTCTTGCGTATCTTGTTGTTCTTTACTGCACCTGCCACCTGAATCTGTCCACCGAAGAGAAGGAACTTCTCGGTGAGCGTAGTCTTACCGGCGTCAGGGTGTGATATGATGGCGAAAGTTCGCCTGCGTTCTATTTCTTGATTCATACTTTTCTTTAATGGCGTTTAAGCCGAACTAAGCCTTCTTAGGCCTCTTTAAGCCGAGGAACAGACTTTTTACTCTTTTACTTTTTTACCTTTTTACCTTTACCTCTGCCTCTACATCTCGTCGTCGTCAAACTTGAGGCCTTCGGTCTTGTCCTTGATGTGATAGTCGCTGAGCATGCCGAGGAAGGTAGAAATCTCCTTTATGGCGTGTTCGGTATCTGGACTGATCGTCTTATGCTGCAGGCGCAGCATCATTGTGCCGTAAAGCGCGTTGAGGCAAGTCTCCACCTCGTTCACGTCCTTGTCGCCCTTGTTGCGCAGCTCGACAATAAATGGCAGCACACGATAATACTCGGCGTTGTAGAACGGGAAGCGAGAACTCTGCAGCAACTGGTTGTGCAGGTCGTTCATGTCCTTCACAACAATCTGGTTGATGGCAAGATGTCCGCCGTCGCGCTTGCCTTCCGAGTTCATCATAGTGATGAGGTCGCCGTACCAGTCGACCATCTCCTCGCGCTGCTCGTCGCTATAGTCGGCGAAACGCGATATATACTCGTTCTTGATGCGCGAGAGCTGGCAGCCATAGGCGCGAATGATGTCCTCCACCTGCCACATATAGAGCACGAACTCCGCCGTGCTCTTCTTTCTTAATTCCTGAGAAATAAACATAATTATCTTTTTAAATAGGCCTTACTAAGCCTCTTTAACCTTTCTAAGCCTTTTTAACCTTTCTAAGCCTCCTTAACCTTACTAAGCCTCTTTAAGCCTTACTAAGCCCTCCCCGACGGGGAGGGTTGGGAGGGGCTCCCTTTTACTTTTTACCTTTTTACCTTTAATACGGCAGCGTGTAGAGGTTGAACACCGTACCAAGGAGCATTATCAACGAGAAGATGACCACTATGCAGCCCACCACACGATTGATGATGAGGATGCCACTTTGGTCGAACTTGCCGCGCACCTTGTCTACGAGCCACGACAGACCGAACCACCAAAGCATGGCGCCAAGCACAATGCTCGCATAGCCTATCGACATCTCCAGCGGACGTTTCGGTACCACAAAGGCAAACTGAGCGAAGAGGAAGATGAAGAGGAAGATGATGAGCGGATTGGAGAGCGTGACGAGGAACGCCGTGATGCCGTTGTGCATCAGCGTGCCTTTCTGCGGCTTGGCGCTCTTGTGGATATTCTTCGTTGGGTTCGAACGATAGCAGTAGATGCCGAAGAACAACAGCACGATACTGCCGCTTATCTGAAGCAGAAAGCGCGTGCGCTCGTTACTCACAAAGTCCATAACGAAACTCATACCGACACCTGTGAACAGCGCATATATAAAGTCGCTGACACACGCACCGATACCCGTGACAAAACCATACCAGCGACCTTTATTCAGAGTCCGTTGTATGCAAAGCACCCCCACCGGCCCCATCGGAGCCGATGCCATGATGCCAATCAGTATTCCATGGAATACAAAGTCTAAAATATTTAATTGAATTGGAAACTGCATAACAACTGCAAAATTGCGAATTTTATGCGATATAGGCAAATTTTAGTGTTAAAACTTTGTCCGATTAAGACATTTTTAATACCTTTGCCCATAGACAAGTGGAACTTGTCTTACCATCATTACTATTAATTTACTAAATAAAGCAAAGAAATGACAGAAGATTTATTGAAACCGTATGTAATCGGTTTGGACCTCGGAGGCACAAACTCTGTGTTTGGTATCGTTGACAGCCGTGGTGAAATTAAGGCTACCACAGCTATCAAGACCCAGGGATATGGCAACAACGTTCAGGCTTACGTAGACGCAGCTGTAGACGCTCTGCAGATCATCATCGACCAGGTAGGCGGCATCGGCAAGATCAAGGCTATGGGTATCGGCGCTCCTAACGGCAACTACTACAACGGCACCATCGAGTTCGCTCCGAACCTCGAGTGGGGACGCGACGGCATAGTGCCTTTGGCTAAGCTCTTCAGCGACAAACTCGGTATCCCCGTAGCGCTCACCAACGACGCTAACGCTGCAGCCATCGGCGAGATGACTTACGGCGTAGCCCGCGGCATGAAGAACTTCATCGTCATCACTCTCGGCACAGGCGTTGGCTCTGGCATCGTAGTGAACGGACAGCTCGTTTACGGCTGCGACGGTTTCGCTGGCGAGCTCGGCCACGTTATCGTGAAGGAGAACGGACGCGTCTGCGGATGCGGACGCAAGGGCTGCCTCGAGACCTACTGCTCGGCTACCGGCGTAGCACGCTCAGCACGCGAGTTCCTCACTAACAGCGACGAGCCTTCATTGCTCCGCGAGCTCGACCCTGAAAAGATCACTTCTTACGACGTGTCTATGGCTGCAGCCAAGGGCGACAAGATTGCTCACGAGATCTACGAGTTCACTGGTCGTCTGCTCGGCGAGTCGTGCGCTAACTTCGCTGCATTCTCTTCACCCGAGGCATTCATCTTCTTCGGCGGTCTGACAAAGGCAGGCGCTCTGCTCATGGACCCGATTAAGAAGGCATACGACGACTACGTGCTCAACATCTACAAGGACAAGGCTAAGTTCCTCGTAAGCTCACTCGAAGGCTCATCGGCTGCTGTGCTCGGCGCATCTGCTGTGGGCTGGGACATCCAGGACTAATACATCAGCCGGCGGCGAGGCTCTATGCGCCCCACCGCTTGCTTGAACCGAAAAGATGCACCACACGGTGCTACGGAACAGAACCCTATAAAGGTTGCTGTGCAACACAAGCACACCGCCTTTATAGGGCTTTTTTATGTCAGGAAGGTAAAAACCGCCAACTTTTACGTTCTAAATTTTGGTGGTTTGAAGCATTCGCTTTAAATTTGCAATTGTATAATTGTTTAACAAAAATCCATCCAACTACCCAAATATGTACGCAATCATCATCAACGCCGTAGCCATCATCATCGGCAGCGCCATCGGAGCCTTGTTCCAGCGAGGCATCAGCGAGAAATACGTCAACGTGCTAAACACCGCAATGGGTCTCTGCGCCATCACCTTAGGCATGAACGTCTCGATGGAGAGCATGCAGAAGACAGAGTATCCCGTGCTTTTCATCTTCTGTCTGTCTATCGGCGGACTCGTAGGCACCCTACTGAAGATGGACCAGCGCATGGACCACGCCACGCGCAGCATCTCTGCCACCAACCTCGCCGAAGGCATCACCACCGCCATTCTGCTCTGCTGCGTAGGCACACTCGCCATGATGGGACCCGTAATGAGCGCGCTCTACGACGACAACACCTATCTCATGACTGCAGCCACGCTCAACTTCGTCACCGTTCTGGTGCTCGCCTCGTCGTACGGCTTCGGTATAGCGTTCACGAGCATCGCCGTGTTCGTCTGGATGTCGTCAATCTACGGCATAGCGCTGCTCTCGCAGTCGCTCATCTCGCACGAACTCATCACCGAAGTGTCGCTCGTCGGCGGCATTCTCATCACCGCTTCCGGCTTGGGCATTCTGCATATCAAGGACTGCAAGACCATAAATCTGCTGCCCGCACTCTTCATGCCTATTCTGTTCTTCGCTCTGCGCGCCCTTTGCGCCCACTTCGGCATCAATTTCTAAACCACCGAACGCAATTACGCGCAGCTTATGCAACATAACGTATAGGCATAAAAAACTGTGGCGCAACTCTCAACGAGCAGCGCCACAGTCACTATGTTTAACTTGAAAAAAATTCGTAATCAATGAAGATTCTCACGAGCCTTCATGGCTACCTTGTTAAACAATCGTTACCTTAAACCTAATAACTAAAAACCTAAATCTATTACTACTAACCTAAACAATCTATTAATCTTTTGACGATGCAAAGGTATAAACAATCTGCTGTTTGCGCAAACAATATAAACAAAACATTCGATTTTATGCTTTATTATTGACCTAAATCAACGTGTATGCACGAACACAAACACTTTTTCACAGATTTTTAGCATCGTTCCGTTGAAAACCTACACCGTCGTCGACTCTCGGTCTATGATTTCGCCGCGCAGCACGATGTCCTCTGCACACTTCGCGCTGTCGGCGACATGAGCCATAAGCAGCCGGCAAGCCTCAGCAGCCATTTGTTCGATGGGTTGCTCCATAGCAGTTATCGTGGGAAAAACGAGCGTACAGAGCGCTGTGCCCGACATGCAGCAGATGCGGGCGTCTGCCGGTATGCGCAATCCGCGCTTCTGCATAATGTTCTTTGCACCGATAAGCGCAGTCTCTGTGAATCCGAACACGGCGTCGAACGGAATGTTTCTGTCAAGAAAGGCAGACATAACGTCGCTTCCCTCGTCGGCGCTCAACGCTGGAGGCAGCACGAGCGCCTTGTCGTAGGCTATATGAAATTTCTCGAGAGCGTCGCGGTAGCCGCGCAAGCGTTCGTAGCCATTGCGTATGTGCGCCGGTCCGGCTATGTGCACGATGCGCTTGCAACCGCTGCGTATGAGCTGCTCCACCATGAAGAACGACATGATATAGTCGTCGAGGCGCACCTGCGAAGCGTCGCCCCACTCCAGCGTGCGGTCGAAGAACACCATCGGTATGCCGCGCCCTATGACACGGCGATATACATCGATATTCTTCTCCTTGTCGCAGACGCTGATAAGTATGCCGTCAACCATGCACTTCTCCATCATCTCTATATTCAAGCACTCCTGTTCGGCGTTCTCGTTCGACGTAGCGATGAGCACGTTGTAGCCATGCTTGCGCAGTATGGTCTGCGCATGGTCGATGAAGGTCATGTAGAACGTTGTGACTATCTCGGGGATGATGATGGCTATGTTGTGCGAGCTTTGCTTGCGCAGGCTCACCGCCAGTTCGTTGCGCTGGTAGCCCATGCGTCGAGCAGTCTCGGTGATGAGCTTCATGGTTTCCGCCTTCACGTTCGAGGCGTCGCCCGAAAGGGCGCGCGACACGGTAGACTTGGATATGCCGAGTTCGTTGGCTATATCCTTTATAGTAATGTATTTTGACATTAGCAGAATGTTTTTAGTTACCTATTTTTTACTCTTTACGTTTTTACTCTATTACCTTTTTACTGTTTTAATCTTTTAATCTTTTACTTTTTTACTTTTTGTATATATCAATGCAAAATTAGTAAAAAGTTTTCTTTTGCAAAAGGATGCGAGCCATAATCTATAGCGATTTGCGCTACGTTCAGCAGCCAGGCTGCCGATTGGGAACGATTGCGCAAATCGGGAACGGTTGCGGGAACGGTTGCGTAATTTATCTTATATTTCTCTCTTTTTTATTTTGCAGGAAACGCTTAACTTTGCGTCAGAAAATAACAAAAAACCTAAAAGAAATATGAAAACTACTTCAAGCAAGGGCCACGTGCCTTTCATCAGCAAGTTTGCCTATGGTATGGGCGATGTAGGATGCAACTTCAGTTGGATGTTCGTAAGCAACTTCCTCATGATTTTCTACACCGACGTGTTCGGCATCGGCATGAGTGCCGTAGCCACACTGATGCTCGTATCGCGCATCTGGGATGCCGTGAACGACCCTATCATCGGAACACTTACCGACAAGACCCACTCGCGCTGGGGACGCTTTCGTCCGTGGCTTCTCTTCGGCGCTCCCGTGACGGCTCTCGTTCTCATACTCACGTTCTGGGCGCATCCCGACTGGAGCCAGACAGCGAAGATTGTGTACATGGCTGTCACCTACTGCATACTCGTGCTCGGATATACCTGCGTAAACCTTCCCTACGGCACTCTCTGCGGCGCAATGACCCAGGACATCGACGAACGCGCCAAGCTGAACACAAGCCGCTCCGTAAGTGCAATGATAGCCATCGGCGTACTTAATATCATCACCGTTCCGCTCGTGACATTCTTCGGAAAGGGCAACGCACAGTCAGGCTATCTCGCCGTGGCTATAATATATGGTATTATCTTCGCAGCCTGCCACCTGTTCTGCTTCAGCAAGACAAAAGAAGTGGTTGAGGTGCCGGTAGGACAGAAACTTCCCTTATCGGTGCAGCTGAAGTCGGTGCTGAAGAACCGCCCTTACCAGCTCGCCATCCTCGGACAGTTCCTCTTCGGATTCATTCTCTACGGACGCAACGCCGACATTCTCTACTACTTCACATACGTAGAAGGCTCGGCTACGCTCTTCAGCTACTACTCAATGGCTATTGTTCTGCCGTCGATCGTTGGTGCAGCCTGCTTCCCGTGGATGTTCCGCAAGACCGGCAACAAGGGCTACGCGGCAGCTGTCTTCGCACTGCTCTGCGGCGTGTTCATGGCGCTGCTCTACTTCTTCAGCCCCAACACCTCACCCGTCGAGTTCTACGTATGCTCGGCTATAGCATGGTTCTTCTTCTCGGGCTTCAACACAGCCATCTACGCCATCATCCCCGACTGTGTAGAGTACGGCGAATGGAAGACTGGCGTACGCAACGACGGTTTCCAGTATGCCTTCGTGTCGCTCGCCAACAAGATGGGCATGGCGCTCGGCACAGCGATGTTCGCCCTGGCGCTCGACTCAGCAGGATATGTGGCAGGCGCAGAACAGAACGCCGACGTGATAGCCATAATGCGCCACACCTTCTCTACCATACCTGGCGCACTCTGGGTGCTCACAGCCTTCTGCCTCTGCTTCTACAAGCTCCACCGCAACGTATATAACAAGATTGTGGACGAACTGAAGGCAATAAAGAACAAGGTGAAAAGCATTTAAAAGTAAAAGAGTAAAAGAGTAAAAAGGTAAAAGAGTAAAAAGGAGAAACTTAAATAAACAAGAATTATAAAGAATCCATTAAAATATTACAACTATGAGACAAGCAGTATTAGTAGCACCCAAGCACATCGAATTCAAGGAGGTAGCAGCACCTAAGGCAGAAGACCTCAAGGAGCACCAGATACTCGTCAACATCAAGCGAATCGGCATCTGCGGCAGCGAGATTCACTCTTACCACGGACTCCATCCCGCTACGTTCTACCCCGTAGTTCAGGGTCATGAATATTCTGCTGTTGTTGTGGCATGCGGCAGCGCTGTAACGGTATGCAAGCCGGGCGACAACATCACAGCTCGTCCGCAGCTGGTTTGCGGCGAGTGCAACCCTTGCAAACGCGGACAGTATAACGTATGCGAACATCTGCGCGTGCAGGCTTTCCAGGCTGACGGCTGCGCACAGGACTTCTTCGTCATCGACGACGACCGCGTAGTGAAACTGCCAGAAGGCATGAGTCTCGACTTCGGCGCAATGATTGAGCCGGCGGCTGTAGGCGCACATGCAAGCAACCGCACCGACGTGAAGGGCAAGAACGTAGTGGTGAGCGGAGCCGGAACCATCGGCAACCTCGTAGCCCAGTTCTGCAAGGCGCGCGGAGCAAAGCGCGTACTCATCACCGATGTCAGCGACCTGCGTCTTGAAAAGGCTCGCGAATGCGGCATCGCCGACACGCTGAACATCACAAAGCGCCCGCTGAAGGAGGCTGCAAAGGAACTCTTCGGCGACGAGGGCTATCAGGTGGGCTTCGAGGTGGCTGGCGTTGAGGTGTCGATACGCTCGCTCATGGAGACCATAGAGAAAGGCAGCGACATCGTTGTAGTGGCTGTGTTCGCCAAAGACCCCGCACTCAGCATGTTCCACCTCGGCGAGCACGAGCTCAGACTCATCGGCTCGATGATGTACCGCCACGAGGACTATCAGACAGCCATCGACTATGTGTCGCGCGGCATCGTAAACCTCAAGCCGCTCGTAAGCAACCGCTTCGCGTTTGAGGAGTACGACGACGCATACAAGTATATCGACTCGCACCGCGAGACTTCAATGAAGGTGATTGTAGACCTTGAGCAGAAGCCCACAAAATAAGACAGATTAAAGCATCGCTACCATCCGCCACACAGCGCCTTGTACATTCTAAACATGGTGATCTGCTTGTCGCGGATGGAGCACTTTATTTTAAGCACTATAAAGTGTACTAATATTTGTCGAGATGACAAAATTAGACGCTTCTTTTTCGTCTATATGAATTATATAGGTAAGCATTAAATATTCTGTTGGAAGCATAAACATCACTCTTAATGTACTGCATTGCATTACGAGATACATTTGCCAAATTGCAAAATTATTAGTAATTTAGCGACTCGTAAAAGTAACAAAATAAAAATAATGCAAGTACACAACTCCAAACCTCACTACGCCCTACTCGACGGCCTGCGCGGTGTAGCCGCTCTGCTCGTCGTATGGTATCACGTGTTCGAAGGATTCCAGTTCGCCGGCAACAAGCCCGTCATCGACTTCATCAATCACGGTTATCTGGCTGTAGACTTCTTCTTCATCCTCTCAGGTTTCGTAGTGGGCTACGCCTACGACAGCCGTTGGGGCAAGACACTAACCACGGGCGGATTCTTTCGTCGCCGTTTGATACGCCTGCAACCGATGGTGTGCATGGGCGCACTCATCGGCGCCGTATCATTTCTACTTACTGGCATGGAGCGTTGGGACGGCTCGCACGCCACTCTCTGGCTCACGCTGCTCGCCTTTGTCTGCGGCTGTCTGATGCTGCCGGCTCTGCCAGGTATGCCACGCGAGGTGCGTGGCAACGGCGAGATGTTTCCGCTCAACGGACCATGCTGGTCACTTTTCTTCGAGTATATCGGCAACATCGTGTATGCGCTCCTCATACGCCGCCTTTCCACACGCTTGCTCTCCCTGCTGACGGTCGCTTTGTGCTGCACACTGACGTGGTTCGCCGTCACCGATCAGTCGGGCTATGGGTCTATCGGTGTGGGTTGGACTGTAGACAGCATGAATATGCTCGGCGGATCGCTGCGCATGCTCTGCCCGTTCACCGCCGGCGCACTGCTTTCGCGCGTCTTCAAGCCTTTCAACAACGTGCGTGGTGCGTTCTGGATTAGTGCTTTCGTGCTGCTTGCGCTATTCCATGTGCCTTTCATAAGCAGTAGCTTTGCGCTCGGCGCTGGTGGCGGTACACTGAGTCTGAATGGTGTGTTCGAAAGCGTATGCATCGTCGCAATCTTCCCCTTGATAGTGTGGCTTGCCGCATCGGGTAAGACCACCGACGTCGCCTCTACACGCATCTGCCGCTTTCTCGGCGACATCTCTTATCCGCTCTATATTGTTCACTATCCGCTGATGTACGCCTTCTACCGTTGGCTCATCAAGACCGAGCAGTACACCCTGCAAGAGACATGGTACGTGGCTCTGGCGGTGGTAGTAAGCAGCATAGTGCTGGCATGGCTCTGCCTGAAGATATACGACGAGCCGGTGAGAAAAAGGCTCGCCAAAGTATGGCAGCAATAGATGCATGTATAGAATGAAATCTTTGGGAACGTTTGCGCAAAATGGGAACGTTACCGCAAACGTTCCCAAGAAACAAGGATTATTTTTGCTTTGAAACCTTTTCTGTATATCGTAAATTTGCAAGCGTAAAGTATTAATAATAAAAACCTAAACCTTGCAAATGAAACATTTTCAGACTTCCATTCTGGCTTCAGCCATGTGCCTTGTGGCTTCGCCGTTATGCCAGACAGCTTCTGCTCAGATTCATCTCACCGCCGACTTACAGAACAACCATCTCTGGCGTGGTATGGAGGTGGCCGACGGCTGTCTCATCCTCACCGACCTGAGCTACACGTTCGGCGCAGGACACGCCACACTCGGACTTTGGGGCGGCACCAACACACAAGGCAACTACAAGGAGTTCAACCACTATGTAACGCTTCGTGGCGCAGGCTTCGAGTTCTGCGCTATGGACACATACAACTTCTCGCCGGGCGCTACGTACAACAACCGCCAATACTTCAACTATAAGGCGCACCAGACGGGACGCTTCCTCAACTGCACGCTCAACTACCGCTTCCAGCAGCCTCGCTTTCCGCTGCTGCTGAGCTGGTCGACCATTATGTTCGGACGCGACCGGTCTGCGGATAACACAGAGCAGAAATACTCTACATTCGTCTACGCCGAATATCCCGTCTACAAGAAGGACGGATGGCAGGTGGACGCCGGTGTGGGCGGAGCATTCGCTCTGAACAAGGCTGGCGAGAAGCAGAACTTCTACGGCGAGACATCGGGCGTGGTGCATACTCAGCTGAAGGTGAGCTACGACCTGAAGATAGGTTCGTACACGGTGCCGGTGCATGCTATGGGCATGTGGAACCCGCAGTCGGAGAAGGCTTACTTTCAGATTGGCGCACAGCTGATACATCTTTAAATCTAACGACTCACTCGGAAAAGCGAAACAATAAATTTTTAAAACAATACACACAATGAACATTAAAGACTTCACAACGGGCGTACAGCACATCGGTATCCCGACAAACAACATTGAGGAGACCATCAACTTCTACCTCACACTGGGCTTTGAGGTAGCCCTTCGCACCGTGAACGGCGCAGAGGAAGTGGCGTTCCTTCAGCTCCACAACCTCGTGATTGAGACCTATCAGAACCATCAGGCGGCTATGGCGTACGGCGCCATCGACCATATAGCCATCAACGTGAAGAACATCGACGAGCTGTTTAAGGTCGTGCAGCGTGCCGGACTGAAGATGCTCGACACCAAGGTCAACGGTCTGCCCTTCTGGGAGAACGGCGTGAAGTTCTTCACCATCGAAGGACCGAACAAGGAGAAGATTGAGTTCTGCGAGAAACTCTGATTAGTTGAGAGTTGAGAATTATTCAAGTTGAGAATTGAGAGTTGAAAGTTGAGAGTTCTTGCATAGGCAAGCGGCAAAGCCGAGCGATGATATGTAATACTGCTCAAATATGCTGCCTATATCTGGTTGGCAGTGGTAATCATAACTCTCAACTCTAAACTCTCAATTCTCAACTGAATCAACTCTCAACTGAATACTATTTCTTCTTTATCTCGTAACCTATTTTCTTGAAAGCCTCAACATAGTCGTTGTATTTGGCCTTTCTGCCGTCGTACACGATTGTCACTTTCTGGTCGTCCACAGAGGTTGCGATTTTCTTTGTGCCTTTCACAAAGCGGATGTTGCTCTTTATCTTTTTCTCGCAGTTCTGACAGTGCATCTGCGGCTGCGTTGTTACTACCAATGTGTCGGTTGCTGTCTGCGCAAAGCTGTTGCCGGCAAGCATGAGCATAAATGCCATTAAAAGATTCTTCTTCATATTATCCTTATTTTATATTGGTTACTATATATTTTGGTTACTATATATTTTGGTTACTATAACTTTTCAAGTTTGAAGCGTACTCCGACGTATGCCATCGCTCCCGTAACGGGTCCCCATACTTGTGTGGCGTCGAACGCCGCGCTCCACGGGTGATGTGCATGGCGTATCGGGTCGTCAATCTTATAGTTGGTGAGATTCTCTCCGCCGACGTACAGACTGAAGCGATGGAACTCCCTGATATCCATAAAGCCGTCGCCGTTGCCGTCGTGGTCCATCTGTCGGTTCTCGAAGTGTAGAAGTGTTGCGGTAGAAAGGCGCTCGTTGAGATGAACGCTTCCGTCGAGGTTCACCTCCGTTTTCAGTTCGCTGTCCTGATAGACGTTCGCACGCACGCCGTCGGTGCCTTGCGGCTTCAGAAACTCTATATTAATCTGACCCGTTGTGCTTTCGTATCCGTTCTTCACGCTCGACGCTCCCTTGCTTACCTGTATCGACTGCATCCAGGGACCCGGCACATAACCTAAGCTGTAAGGCAGTGCTGCGCCTCGCAGGTTGGGCACGTTCTCGGTGAGCATCTGCACGTAGGTGCCGCTCAGTCCGAGCAGCTTTATCTGCTTGGCGCCGGTGGCAGCGTCGCTGTAGCTCACGTCTACCGACGGTTTTCAATAAATTATTTATACAGAATTAAGGAGAATGCTTACATATTTTCAGATTATAAACATTTAAAAACACCTTTACACCAAATACCAATATTTGGCATGCTAAGCAACAAACATACCCATCAAACATGACAATTTAACACACATATCTGACAAATACGGTAAAATTGTCAAATCGTTCTCGCAAAACACTTATGGCACACAAGTTGCATAATGACATAATGAAAGCCGAAGCCAATAAAGGCAAGCGGCAATTAAAAATGGAGGTATTTCATTATGTTGTTAGTTCGCAGAAATAATTATTCTAACTGGTTGAACGATTGGTTTGACAACAGTTTCTTCGATACTGAAGAGGTTCCACAGACACGCACCACAGTTCCTGCCATCAACGTCAAGGAGACGTGTGACGAATATATAATGGAGGTTGCAGTTCCAGGACTTAAGAAGGAATGGGTACGCATCAACGTCACAAACGATGGCTTGCTTCATCTGGCTATCGAGAACAAGATGGAGCATAAGGAAGAAAGCAAGGAATGCAAGTGCAACAAGGAGAGACACGAACGCTACTTGCGCCATGAGTTCTATTATGGCAACTACGAGCAGAGCTACACCCTTCCAGACGATGTAGAGCGCGACAATATATCAGCGAGCGTCGCCGATGGTCTCCTTACAATCGTCATTCCTAAGACCACACCCGAGAAGGAAGCAAAGGTGATGAAGAACATTGAGGTCAAATAACGCTTTTTAGCATAGGTATAAAGAGAGTGTGCCAAAACTATGGTACACTCTCTTTTTTTATTTCCTATATCCGAATAACTCTTGATATAAAGCATGAAATCGCAGTCTGAGGACGAACGTAACACATATTTCAATAAAAATGCAGTAACTTTGTAGTGCAATTTAGGATAACTCCACAGCACATTAAACAAACCTATTTTTATAAGCAATATGAGCATCAATATTCAGAGAAATCAGAAGAAAAGAGTAGTAATCGTTGGTGGCGGACTCGGCGGGCTGCGCCTTGCAGAAGACCTCTACGGGTCGGGCATGCAGGTAGTGCTGATCGACAAGAACAACTTCCACCAGTTTCCGCCGCTTATCTATCAGATAGCGTCGGCAGGTATCGACCCGAGCAGCATCTCGTTCCCCTTCCGACAGATTTTCCGCAAGCGCAAAGACTTCTATTTCCGCATGGCTGAGGCTCGTATGGTAGACACCGAGAAGAAGATTCTGCAGACTTCCATCGGCAAAATCGACTACGACTATCTCGTATTAGCTGCCGGCGCTACGACCAACTTCTTCGGCAACAAGAACATCGAGGAGTGGGCCATACCGATGAAGACGGTGCCCGAGGCGATGGGCCTGCGCAACGCCCTGCTCTCCAACTTCGAGCGCGCTCTCACCTGCGCCACTGAGGAGGAACGCCAGGAACTGCTCAACGTCGTCATCGTGGGCGGCGGCGCAACGGGCGTAGAGATTGCCGGCGCGCTTGCAGAGATGAGACGCTACGTCATACCGTACGACTACCCCGACATGGACTCGTCGCTGATGCACATATACCTCATCGAGGCGGGCAACCGCCTGCTTGCCGGTCTCTCGCAGGAGTCGTCGCAGAAGGCGTACGAGTTCCTCAAGAGCATGGGCGTAGACATACAGTTCGGCAAGATGGTGACCGACTATCGCGACCACAAGGTAGTCATGAAGGACGGCACCGAGATTCCTACACGCACGTTCCTCTGGGTGTCGGGCATCAGAGCCAACGCCATGCCCGGCATTGACGAGAGCCACTTGGGCCGCGGCTTCCGCTTCAAGGTTGACGAATACAACCGCATCCCGGGCGTCGAAGACGTGTTCGCCATCGGCGACCAGTGTCTGCAGACCTCCGACGCTGCATACCCTAACGGACATCCGCAGGTGGCGCAGGTGGCTATACAGCAGGCTAAGAACCTCGCCAAGAACCTCAAGCTCATCAACCAGGGCACAGACAGCAACGCTCTCACCGCGTTCCACTATAAGAACCTCGGCTCGATGGCTACCATCGGACGCAACAAGGCGGTCGTAGAGATTGGCAAGTTCCGCAGTCAGGGCTTCTTCGCCTGGGTGTTGTGGCTCGTCGTCCACCTGCGTTCGATCCTCGGTGTGAAGAACAAGATGATGGTGCTGCTCAACTGGCTCTGGAAGTACGTCAGCTACAACGACTCTATCCGCATGATCACCTACGCCACAAAGCCACGCGAGGTGGAAGAGCGCATGAAGCGCGAGCAGACAACCCACCTCGGCGAGGACTTGATGGAGTAAAACGGCGGCTCTGCCCCACTCTATGCAATACGAAATAAGACTCTTTATTACATAAAATAAGACTCTTTATTACATAGAATAAGACTCTTCATTACATAAAAATAGGCTGGAAACAACGCAACAACAGCGTTTGTCTCCAGCCTATTTGCTTTTTACATCCTAACCGCACGTTGGTTATCCGATTACCGCAGCGTGGGCACATCATTACCGCATCGCGGCTATATTGTTACCGCATAGCTAAAATAGAATTACCACGCAGGGGTAACGAGCCTATTCACTCTATAAATATTAGTAGCCAATATGATTTTGTGGATTATTTTTACTACATTTGTATACCGAGCTGTTCGCCCTGTAAGGGCAACACCTTAATAATTAGGCTTTTGCCCTTGCAGGGCGGATGGAGATGTGGGGTTGTAATGTTTACCCAGGGCGTTGCCCTGGGCTATGTGATTGTTGGGCTTTC
>SAMEA3663124__coassemble_160_pt1 | contig 25073 bp, 17 predicted proteins | sample SAMEA3663124__metabat2_low_PE_015 | metagenome-assembled genome bin SAMEA3663124 (sample SAMEA3663124) | pig gut metagenome | biome: pig gut; feature: pig-associated habitat; material: faeces | place: Denmark | collected 2012
CGGCGAACGGAGCACGATGACAAAACGCTGCAAACTGAGCTAAAAAAGTAGCGGAGGTCTCCGGCCTCCGCTACTTTTGTTGGTGCAGTCATAAAGCCTTGCCTACATTATATAATATAAGCACAACAAAAAAGTGGCTGCAACAAGCATATTGTCAGAAAAAAGCAGTAAATTTGCAGAATTAACAGCTACTTTTTAAAAACAGCATACAAGGCTGAAATAATCTACACGAAGTATTAAAAATCAAAATATACAAGCAATGAACCGCAAACTTATCCTTTCGTCTGCAATAGCTCTTGCCAGCCTCACCGCGTCGGCACAGAGCTCAGTAAAGGCGCCTGCCCCTATCCTGCCGCTCCCCGAGCAGAAGCAGATCGACTGGCAGCGCATGGAGACCTACGCCTTCATCCATTTCGGTCTGAACACCTTCAACGACCGCGAATGGGGCTACGGCGACTCCGACCCTGCTACGTTCAACCCCACACGCCTCGACTGCGAACAGTGGGCAAAGACGCTCGTGGCAGCGGGCATGAAGGGCGTCATTCTCACAGCAAAACACCACGACGGTTTCTGCCTCTGGCCCTTCGAGGGCAACGACTACAACGTGACACGCTCGCCGTATAAGAACGGCAAGGGAAACATCGTGCGCGAATTGTCTGACGCCTGCAAGAAGTACGGACTGAAGTTCGCGGTGTATCTCTCGCCGTGGGACCGCTCGCGTGCCGACTACGCTACGCCGGGCTACCTGCCTTACTTCTACGCTCAGCTCCACGACCTACTCACCAACTACGGCGACGTGTTCGAGGTGTGGTTCGACGGAGCCAACGGCGGCGACGGCTACTATGGCGGCGCAAAGGACTCGCGCACTATCGACCGCAAGAACTACTACAACTACCCGCATATCTTCGCCATGCTCGACAGCATTCAGCCCAACGCCGTGGTGTTCGGCGACGGCGGACCGGGATGCCGCTGGGTGGGCAACGAGAAGGGCTTCGCAGGCGAGACCAACTGGGCATTCCTGCGCAAGAACACGGTTTATCCGGGCTATCCCAACTACCCCGAACTGCAGTACGGACACGCCGACGGCGACCAGTGGACGGCTGCCGAGTGCGACGTGTCTATCCGTCCGGGCTGGTTCTATCATCCGGAGGAGGACGACCGTGTGAAGTCGCCCGAACAGCTTGTCGACCTCTACTACCGCTCGGTGGGCCACAACGCTACGCTGCTGCTCAACTTCCCCGTCGACCGCGAAGGTCTCATCCACCCTATCGACTCGGCTAACGCCGTCAACTTCCACAAGCTGATTCAGCGCGAGCTGCAGCATAACCTCGTGGCTGGCATGACACCGAAGGTGAGCAACGAGCGTGGAAAGGCGTTCGCGGCAAAGGCGATGACCGACGACTCGTGGGACACTTATTGGGCTACTGCCGACGGCGTCACATCAGCTACCATCACGTTCGACTTCAAGAAGCCGCAGCTCATGAACCGCATCATGCTGCAGGAATACATACCGCTCGGACAGCGCGTGAAGAAGTTCGCCGTAGAGTATCTCGACGGCAAGACATGGCGCAGCGTTGAGCAGGGCGAGGAGACAACCACCATCGGCTACAAGCGTCTGCTGCGCTTCCGCACCGTGGAGGCAAAGAGCGTGCGCGTGCGCATCATCGACTCGCGCGGACCAATCTGCCTCAACAACGTGGGCATCTACTACGGCGGAAAGGACGCACAGCTCACATGGAACCCCACAGCCGAGGCCATCAAGTCTCTGCCGTTCTCTATCCTCGGCGCCGACAAGGCTGAGTGGGAGAAGGCTACCGACCGCAACCCGCAGACCGTTTGGTTCTGCAAAGGCAACGAAGTGCTCATCGACCTTGGCAGCGAGCAGGAGATTTCTGCATTGCAGTATCTGCCCGACCAGAGCGAAGGCAGACGCGGACTCATCCATACATACACCATCGCGGCGTGCGACGCCAAGGGCGGCAACGAACGCGTGCTGAAGAGCGGCGAGTTCTCTAACCTGCAGAACAACCCTATCTTGCAGACCGTATCGTTCAACGCTACAAAGACACGCTATCTGAAGCTGCGCGCCGAGCGCATGGTCGTGGCTGGCGAAGCAACGGGCATCGCCGAACTGGGCGTCAAGTGATTTTTAAAGTCGAAACTCAATCAATACGGGCTGAAAGCCCAACACCACATAGCCAAGGGCGTCGCCCTTGGCTATGTGGTGTTGCCCCTTCGGGGCGTTTTGCTTGTGACTTTGTAACCTTCTTATTTTTGTATATAATTTGAAACTTTCAAATTATTTTTCTAATTTTGCACTCTAAAACAATACATATATAATAATGTCAAGAAAGAAGAAACCACTACCAATACTCGAGAACGTAACTATTGAGGCGGTTGCTGCCGAAGGAAAATCACTGGCACACGTCAACGACATGGTTGTTTTCGTGCCGTTCGCCGTACCCGGCGACGTGGTTGACTTGCAGGTGCGCAAGAAGAAGCACAGCTACTGCGAGGCTGAAGTAATACGCTTCATCAAGAAGAGCGACGTACGCACAGAGCCGATGTGCGAGCATTTCGGCATCTGCGGCGGATGCAAATGGCAGAACCTGCCCTACGAGGAACAGCTGAAGGCTAAGCAGAAGCAGGTGTTCGACCAGCTCACACGCATCGGAAAGATAGATCTGCCGGAGTTCATGCCTATCATGGGCTCGGTGCACATCAAAGAATACCGCAACAAGCTGGAGTTCGGCTGCTGCAACAAGCGATGGCTCACACGCGAGCAGATTGCCGAGGGCACGCAGTTCGACAACATGAACGGCATCGGATTCCACATCACCGGAGCCTTCGACAAGATTCTGCCTATCGAGAAGTGCTGGCTCATGGACGACCTGCACAACAAGATTCGCAACGCCATACGCGACTATGCCTTCTCTACCGGCATGACCTTCTTTGACCTCAGACAGCAGCACGGACTCTTGCGCGACATCATGATACGCAACTCGAACACGGGCGAGTGGATGGTGCTCATACAGTTCCACTACGACGAGGAGGGCGACGAGCAGCGCGCCAAGGCGTTGCTGCAGCACATCGCCGACAAGTTCCCCGAGATAACATCGCTCATGTACGTCGACAACCAGAAGTGCAACGACACCTTCGGCGACCTCGACCTCTCTGTGTTCAAGGGCAACGACCACATCTTCGAGACAATGGAGGACCTGCGCTTCAAGGTCGGTCCGAAGAGTTTCTACCAGACCAACACCGAGCAGGCTTATCACCTCTATTCGGTGGCTCGCAACTTCGCCAAGCTCACTGGCGACGAACTGGTGTACGACCTCTATACCGGTACGGGCACCATCGCCAACTTCGTGGCGCGTCAGGCACGCGAGGTGATCGGCATCGAGTACGTTCCTGAGGCTATCGAGGACGCAAAGGTGAACTCTCAGGTGAACAACATCAGCAACACCAAGTTCTACGCCGGCGACATGAAGGACATTCTCAACGACGAGTTCATCGAGAAGCACGGACGCCCCGACGTAATCATCACCGACCCACCACGCGCCGGTATGCACCAGGACGTGATAGACACCATCCTGCGCGCTCATCCGAAGCGCATCGTCTACGTCAGCTGCAACCCGTCTACGCAGGCACGCGACCTGCAGGCGCTCGATGTGGCGTACAAGGTGATGGCGGTGCAGCCGGTGGACATGTTCCCGCATACGCCGCACGTGGAGAACGTCGTTCTTTTGGAAGAAAAGCCGTAGCTTTTCTTCAAAAAGAACAATTTTGAATTTTGAGTTTTGAATTTTGAATTGTCGGCTACGCCGATTAGGAATTATTCAATTTTGAATTTTGAATTCGCAACTCTCAACTCAAAATTCAGAACTCAAAATTGCGACGCATGTCGCAACAATTCAAAACTCAAAATTCAAAACTCAAAATTGCCGAAGGCAACAATTCAAAACTCAAAACTCAAAATTGCCGAAGGCAACAATTCAAAACTCAAAACTCAAAATTCAAAACTCATAATGAAAACATTAGCAACTCTCGCACTCGCCGCTCTCACTTTCGGCAGTGTGTCAGCACAAGAGAAAGAAGCTAAGCTGAAGGTGCTTAGCGACATCAAGTTCAGCGGTTACATCATGTCGCAGTATCAGTACAGCGACAAGGAAAGCAACAAGGGCGAAAAGGATATCAACTCGTTCAACATACGCATGGTGCGTATGGCACTCGAAGGACGCGTGGCAAAGGACTTCTACTGGAAGGCGCAGCTGCAGGTGAACGGCAACACCTCTAACCTCACCGTGTCGCCACGAATGGTCGACGCGTTCGCCGAGTGGCAGAAATACGACGCCTTCAAGGTGAAGGCGGGTCAGTTCAAGCGTCCGTTCACCTTCGAGAACCCCATGCACCCCATTACGCAGGGCTTCATGAGCTACTCGCAGAACGTCACTAAGCTCGCCGGATTCAGCGACCGCAACGGCGAACACTCAAGCAACGGACGCGACATCGGCGTGCAGCTGCAGGGCGACCTGCTCAAGGCATCCGACGGACACCACTACCTCCACTATCAGGTGGGCGTCTTCAACGGTCAGGGCACTAACATGAAGGATGTAGACCAGCGCAAGGACGTAATAGGCGGCGTATGGGTGGCTCCCGTGAAGGGCCTGCGCATCGGCGCCTTCGGCTGGACCGGTTCGTATGCTCGCAAGGGCACATGGACGGAGGTAGACGCTAACGGCGTGGAGCAGACAAAGAACGGCGTGCGCTCGCTCGAGAAGAACCGCTATGCCATCAGCGCCGAGTATGCAGCTCACGACTGGACCGTGCGTTCGGAGTATATCCACAGTCAGGGCTACGGCTTCAAGACGTCTAACGCTTCGGGCAAGGAGACCGACTGCACTATCAACTACGCTGCTGGCGACAAGGCCGACGGCTTCTACGCGCTCATGATTGCGCCGGTTATCAGCAAGAAACTCTATGCAAAGGCTCGCTACGACCTCTACCGCCCACAGGCTAACTGGCACACTTCGAAGACTCAGTACGAGATCGGTGCCAACTACTGGATTGGCAAGCACGTCATGGTGGCTGCCGAATACGCGCGTGTCAACGACCGCAGTCTGAACAAGTCGAACTATAACATGTTCGACCTGCAGCTCGACGTAAAGTTCTAAACGCCACACGGCCTTAAACGCTTTTCTTGATTTGTCAAACAAATAAAAAAATCTCATACGATGCCAGAACATAAACACAAGCACAGCCGCAGAGATCGCCGCGACGATATAGACATCTTCCGCGAGAACAATCTGCGCGCTATACACAGAAGGAAGCAGTACGCACGAATAATGTTCGTCGTGGTGTCCATAATCGCCGCTCTCATGCTGGCGCTGGTATACGCTGCCTACTTCCTCGACAAATAAGAAACTTTAACCCCGTATAACTTTTAAAAACTGACACTACAAAGATGACAAACAAATCATTAGCAGCCCTCTTCTTCGGCTGCATCCTCACAGCCTCTGCCGCTTCTGCGCAGTCGCTGCTCCCCAAGCCGCAGTCGTTCGTTGCGGGCAAGGGCGCGTTCAGCACCGACGCAAAGCTGAAGGTTGTCAACGAGGTTGGCGCTGAGGCAGAGAACATCTACTCGAAGCAGTTCACAGCCAACACCGCAGACGACGCTCGTCAGGTGGTGCGCTTCACACGTCTCGACGGCGCTTCATCGCCCGAGGCTTACCGCCTCCACGTCACTAAGGACACGCTGCTCATCAGTGCCGCTTCTGCCGACGGATTCCGCTTCGCTTGGCAGACCGTGAAACAGCTGAAGCAGAAGAACGCCGTCATGGCTTGCGACGTCGTTGACGCTCCAGCTTTCAAGTGGCGCTCGCTCATGCTCGACGTGTCGCGCCACTTCCAGCCCATTTCGTTCCTCAAGAAGCAGATCGACGTCATGGCGCAGTACAAGTTCAACCGACTCCACCTTCACCTCACCGACGCTGCCGGATGGCGCATCGAGATTAAGCGCTACCCGCGCCTCACCGAGTTCGCTGCGTGGCGCGAAGGAAAGACATGGAAGGAGTGGAGCAAGCTCGGATGCAAGTATTTGCACGAGGGCGAAGCTGGCGCTTACGGCGGCTACTACACTCAAGACGAGCTGCGCGACCTCGTGAGCTACGCTGCTGAGCGTGGCATCACTATCGTGCCCGAAATCGAGATGCCGGGCCACTCGGCTGAGGTGCTCACCGCCTACCCCGAACTCTCTTGCACGCACGAACCCTACAAGCAGATGGACTTCTGCCCGGGCAGCGTCGCTACATACGACTTCCTCGAGAACGTGCTGAAAGAGGTGATGGACATCTTCCCCTCTAAGTACATCCACGTCGGTGGCGACGAGGCTGACAAGGCTTCATGGCCTTCTTGTCCGCTCTGCCAGCAGAAGATGAAGGAGCTGGGAACAGACAAGGACGGTCTGCAGGCGCACCTCATCGCCCACTTCGGCAAGTTCCTCACCGAACACGGACGCCAGCTCGTAGGTTGGGACGAAGTGATTGCGGGCAACCTCGCCCAGAACACCACCGTAATGGTGTGGCGCGGTCTCGAAAAGGCGCAGGAGGCCATCGACCACGGCTACGACGTAGTGCTCTCGCCCAGCGGCTACTGGTATCTCGACTACTATCAGGACGCTCCCGACACTCAGCCCGAGGCTATCGGCGGCTTCCTTCCGCTCGAAAAGGTATACAGCTATGTGCCTGGCGGCACTCTGCCCGAGGATGTCCGCAACAAAATCACCGGTGTGCAGGCTAACCTCTGGACCGAATACGTGCCTACAGCAGAGCATGTAGAGTATATGCTCTATCCGCGTGCTCTGGCTATCGCCGAGATCGGATGGAACGGCACAAAGACCAAGAACTACCCCGAGTTCCGCAAGCGTGCCATCGTCGAGTGTGAGCGTCTGCACAAGCAGGGCGTCAACACCTTCGACCTCAAGAAGGAGCGCGGCGAACGCCCAGAGTCATTTAAGACTACCAAGCACAAGGCGCTCGGTTGCAACATCACCTTCAACCACCGCTACGAGGACAAGTACAAGGCGCAGGGCGACAAGACTCTCGTAGACGGACAGCACGGCGGATGGACATACGGCGACCAGAAATGGCAGGGCTTCCTCGGCAATAAGGGCTACTGTCTCGACCTCACCATCGACCTCGGCAAGGTGCAGAAGATTTCGTCTGTGGCTGCCGACTTCATGCAGGCGTACGGCGCATGGGTGTTCTTCCCGTCTGAGTACAAGATTTCGTTCAGCGAGGACGGCAAGAACTTCAAGGAGGTCTACAGTAAGTCTACTCCCGTCGACCGCGACATACAGCTCGGCTTCCGCAACTTCGCATGGAAGGGCAAAGCCAGCACACGCTATATCCGAGTGCAGGGCAGCACTACCGAGGACGGTGGATGGCTCTTCACCGACGAAATCGTCGTGAAGTAAGCGTAGGAGCCTACCCCGTAGGAGGCTACGGCATTCCTGCCGTAGCCCACACCCCCCACACCCCACAATTACAGCCACAAAGAAAATCCGCTTAATCCGCTTAATCTGTTGTTAAACAACCTCAACCAAACAACCGATTAACCCGATTAAACGGATTTTTTCATCCTTACTTCCAAAAAAAACTTAAAATCTTTTTATTTTTTCACCTTTTTATTTTTTTACGTTCATATTTTCGCTATATTTGCCCCAACCAAACACAAAAACGTTAAACTAAAACCACAACCACTATGAAAACCTTAAAACTCGGAATGCGTGACGCCGCAGTAAAGATACTACAAACAGAACTCAACCGTATTGGTAACAAGCTAACCGCTGACGGAGCATTCGGCCCCGGCACACTCGCCGCTGTAAAGGCATTCCAGCAAAGTCTAAAACTCGTAGCTGACGGCATCGTCGGTTACTCTACATGGCAGGCACTCTTCTTCCATCAGCGCCCGGCAGCCGCACGACTCACTGAAGACGACTTCAGATTAGCCGCTCTTCTACTCGACTGCGAGACAGCAGCGCTCAAGTCGGTGCAGAAAGTGGAGACAGCCGGACGCGGAGGATTCCTCGCCGCAGGCAAGCCACAACTACTCTTCGAAGGTCATATCTTCTGGCGACAGCTGCAGCTGCGCAAAATAGATCCTGCCAAATACCAGGCAGCAAACGCCTCCATACTCTACCCGAAGTGGACAAAGACCCACTACAAAGGTGGTATCGGCGAATACGCTCGCCTCGAGCAGGCACGCAAGATAAACGCTGACGCAGCCAACGCTTCGGCAAGTTGGGGAATGTTCCAGATTATGGGCTTCCAGTACGCACTCTGCGGATTCAAAACCGTAGCGCAGTTCGTAAGCGCTATGTGCCAGAGCGAACGCAGTCAGTTGCTCGCTTTCTGCCGATTCATAACAAAGAACCCGCAGATGCACGCCGCACTACAAGCAAAGAAGTGGGCTACCTTCGCACGTCTATACAACGGAAGCGAATACGCCAAGAACCAGTACGACACAAAGCTGCTCAACGCTTACAAGGCGTACGCAGCTAAGTAAGACTCTCATAACAAACATCCCAACAACACGATACAAAAAAACATTAACACAAACAGACTTGGCAAGAATTTATATGGTTCAATCTTGTCAGTAGGTCTAAGCAAAGAACCTATAACTTTTTAAAACTTAAACCTATGGATGTAGCAAACAAATCTATCGGTACACTGCAGGGACTTCCGTTTGATAATCTTATCGGCGGTCCACTTAACGCTTGTATTAAAGCGCAGAACGATGCAGCAAAGACAAGTATCAACTTCATCGACGAAGTATGTCTGAACAAGGACGAGGAGACTGGCGAAAAGTCGGCTGTCTATGTTAGCTTCAGCTTTATTCAGAATGGTCGCAAGGTGGTTATCAACGTTCCGATGATAGCTATCGTTCCGATTCCGTATATCGCAATCAACAGCATTGACATCAGCTTTAAGGCTACAGTTAATGGTGTGGAGAGCGAATCGAGTAGCACCGAGACAGAATACGAATCTAAAGAAAACAAAAAATCGACAAGAAAAACGGGGTGGTTCAGAAAAAAGACAACCACTATCAACTCAACCTTCTCGACAAAGCGCGACTCTAAGAGCACGCAGGACTCGAAGTTCAGCGTAGAGGCTACCATCGACGTTGCTGTACACGCAGGTCAGGAGTCAATGCCTGCTGGCATGGCAAAGATTCTCGAGATGCTCGGAGCGGCTATGGACCTTTGTTCACCCGACGGCGAACTGAGCGTGAACGATACAACGTTCTACGCAGAGAAGGACCCGAATAGTGGTCAGAATGCCACTAAATACCTACCGGTTAAGGTTATCGCTCAGTACAAGACTCCAAATGGCTTGTATGACCCGACAAACATTAAGTGTGAAAATGCCAAAGAAGCCATGGTCAACCAGATGGACAAGACTATGGAGTTCATGCTTCTCCCGTCGGATAAAGAATATATCATATCATGCGGCGATGTACAGAAGGTTAGCGTAAAGGTTTTGAAGCAGGAGTAAACCTTTGCATATTTGTTCACGATGCCTCACAAAAAGAGCATCTATTCGTAAACATTTAACTCTAAAGGTTATGGCAAAGATTGATACGACACCTTCTACCGTCGCGAACAATGCCTTACAGTCACTACCTTTTGGCACTCTCATCGGCGGACCGCTTTCTGCTTGTGTCGAAGCGCAGAAACAAGCGGCGCTAACATCGTGGGAGTTCATACGAGACGTAGGACTCACAGACACTGAAGACGGCGGGAAAAAGGCTATATACGTGAACTTCGAATACCGTAAAGACGGACATTCGGTGACTCTCAGTCTGCCATTGCTGACAATTGTGCCTATTCCTTACATGGCAATCCGAGAGATTGACATCGCATTCAAGGCGCGCATCTCGGCGGCATCTGCCACATCGCAGACCGACAAGAAGTCGACCGCTATGGAGATGGGAATGAAATCGAACACCAGTGTCAATATAGGCATTGTGAAATCGAGTCTGGAATTGAGCACAAGCATATCGAGTAAGAAGGACTCCACCGCTACACGCGAATCTAAGTACAGCGTGGAGTACACTATGGACGTAAACGTTAAGGCGGGTCAGGACGATATGCCAGCTGGTATGGCTAAAGTGTTAGAAATGCTGAACACCTCTATCGACTCTATCAACACAAAGGGTGAGCTGAACGTGTCTAACCAGGTGGTAAGCCTGAAGGATGGCGGCAGCACTTATATTTCGTACAAGAATACAGAGGGGTACTACGCTCCACAAGATATCAAGTTATACAAATATGAGGACTTTAAACCTAAAGCAGAATTGACATCTACCGACTTACAAAAGGCAGCTGACGACTCAGGCATTCTGTGTGTGTTCAAGAACGAGGGATTCTATTGTGCAAAGGCTGGCGAAAGAATGCTGGTCATCAACGTAACTAAATAGTAACCGACTATGTCAGATAATGAGAATAACAACAAAGATTTGATACCGGAAGGTGGCTCATCACCACCTACAGAAGAGAATCCACAGACACCTTCTACAGACAATGACAAAAATCAAAGGCATGAGTCTAATGAAGGTAAAAAGTCTGAAAAGAGCGAAGACAATAAGTCTGACGATAGCAAGAAGAAAGAAGAAAAGAGCACGCTCGACAAGGTTGTTGACACAACTACATCCGTAATTGGAGCATTGGGCGATGCCCATAATGCAGCTCAGAAAAAGGAAAAAACTCCTTCCTTAGGCGATCAGATGAAAGATTTGAGCGAAGTGCAGGTTGACAAAGCTTTCGTTTCCGACTCTATAAATCTGTTGGGCAAAATCTCTTTCGACGAACTTATCGGCAATCCGCTCCGTGCTGCTGTGAAAGCGCAGCGCGACCTGGCAAAGGAAACGCTTAGCTACATACGCGAAGAAGGCATAAAGGTGGACGAAAACGGACAAGGACAGATAACTTACGTTACGATGAACTTCTTCCGCGACGGCAAGCAGGTGAAGATGCGTGTTCCGCTTCTCACATTGATGCCAGTTCCGCGCCTCTCCATCTCTACGATGAGCTATACGTTCAAGGCTAAGGTGAACGCAATGTCTGGAGTTGTTGCTTCGGTAGGCAGCGGTGGCACACCCATCAACGCCGGAATGTCAACAGACAACGGCAGCAAGTCGGCAGCTTCGGCAAAACCGGCTAAGGACTCTTCCTCAAAAGGCAATAACGAAAAAACTGGTGACGAGCCTGCTGCTTCAACAGACAATTCCGCTGCTTCATCAAACAAAACTGCTGCAAGTGCTGCTGGCGCAAAGCCTACGATATCTACGACACCGACAATGTCAGTCGGCTACTCGTCGAAGAAAGACTCCGGCGCAACTCGCGATTCGCGCTACAGCGTGGAATCAACGATGGACATCAGCATCACAGCCAGCGAAGGCGAGATGCCACGCGGCATCGACCGATTGCTTGGAATACTCGACGACTCGACAGAAGTGATCGACCCGAAGGGAACGCTGCAAGTTTCGGCAGATCGTATATCGCTCGTGAACAACTACGGAGTCATATCTGTATCATACCGCAACGGCAAAGGCGCTTACGCACCAACAGACGTCACCTGCGAGCCGATTGAAGGCGAAGCAAAGCCCGACATGCTGGAGAGTGGCGACGAAATGCTGCTTATCTTCAAGGCTAAAGGTGTCTACATGGTTTCCGCTGGCGAACTGACTCGCATTGTATTTGTATCATAAAAACCCATTTAAGTATGGCAAGATTACAAGATGTAATAGCCTCAGTGCTGCGCGACGTTCTGTCTGCGCAGCACCAGGCAAATCTACTAACAGAGTCGCTCGCCGACCAGTATCGCGAAGCGGGCGTCATGCACCAGCTCAATCTGCCCGCCGTGACAATCGGCGACCTTGAGTTGTCGTTCCGTTTCGCAATCGAAGACACTTGCGAACTGTTCGAAGAAAAGTCGGAAGACGAAATAAAGGCGTTGGACGTGATTGTGGACGCCGAACAACTGTCAGAACTGCCTGAGAGCGCTATACACAACATCACGCTGAAGGTGTCTACGCGCAACGGCGTAAAGATTTCTGAAACATAAAACCTCTGATAATACGACTATGGCTGATATTGACAATAACCAAAATGCGGAGAATACGCAACTGCCAGTCGAATTTAACGATTCAACTGATATGAACTTGGCAGACATGCTGAGCGCATTGATTGAGTCGACTATCGCAGCCGACCAAAAGGCAGCCGAGGATTATCTGGATGTGTTGCGTACGTATGCGTTGGAACCTGCGAACGGTTCGAACGGACACGAACGGTTGAAGATGGTCGACTTCGAAATGACCGACTCTAACGGACGCGAGCAAATAGTGTCTATTCCGAAACTCTCGCTGTTGCCACTACCTTTGCTGCGTGTGGCAGAAGCTACGTTCGACATCGAAGCGCAAATCGACATTTCTACTGCGACAAAGCAGGATGTGAAGGAATTCGAGGAGAACTACCCTATCTACAACCAAAAGAAGAAAACGAGCATTGACGACCTCAGCAAGGCAGGGCAAGAAATACTGCTGAAAAAAATCAAGTCGCTTGCAGGTGTTCGTGTAAGACTAAGCAACCAAAGCACGCAGAAAAAGAGAAATCCTTTGCTACGCAGCGGAAAGACTACAACGACCGAAACAACCTCGATGCAGAAGATGACGAACGTGAAGGTGCACATAAAACTCGAACCGGTGCTGCTGCCCGACGGCATGCGCGGTCTGCTACAAGCCACCGAGAGCACTATCAAGGTGGTGGATAAACAGAACTAACAAATTAATAACAAAAACCATTAACACTTTCAGCTATGATGAACAACAATCAGCAAAAGACCCCAGGACTCAACTGTCCGCAGTGTGGAGCATTCATTCCTACATCCATCCCCGAACTGCTTTATTCAAGCGGACTTCACTGTATGCATTGCGGTCTGACACTCACTATAAACCGCAACGAATCGAAACGTGCGATGGAGATACTGAAAAACGTAAACGATGCACAGCAAAACCTGAACAAGGCAAGTTCTTTCCAACGATAAATACTATAGACTATGGCAGATGGACCTAATACAAACTCTGGTAGCAAGGTCGCGAGCCCCCTCAATTCCATTCCTTTTGGAAACATCATAGGCGGTCCGCTGGCTGCGTGCGTACGTGCTCAAGCAGAGGCTGCGCAAACCACCATCGACTTCATACGCGGCTTTACAATGACCAACTCAGAACTCGACCCGGAAGGTGTCGAGCCAATCACCGTCACCTTTACATTCATAATGAATGGAGAGAAAACACGCATGACAGTGCCGCTTATGACCATCGTGCCTATTCCATATATGCACATCGACTATATCGACCTGAACTTCACAGCGGATATCACTGCATGCGACGACGGAAAGATAGAGGCGAAATATGCTACGGAAGGCTATACACGCACCGAGGACGACGAGCAATCGGTATCTGTTGAGAGCAAGATGGGCATCAATGTACGCGCCTCAACAAGCTCTATGCCTTCTGGCATGGCGAAGATGCTCGAATTCTTCACAAACAATCTCATCGTACACGACACGCTCACGCCTCAGCAGGTGGAGGACATGAAACGAGAGACTGAGCGCAAACGCCTCGAACACATTAAAAAGAAAGAGCGTATGGTGGGCGCTCTTGTAAATGCTTTGGCTGAATACAAAAAGCAAGAGTCTGAACGTGAAGAGCAGAGAAGGAACGAAGAACTGAAAAAACAAGAAGAACTGAGAAAGCAAGAGGTGGAACGCAAGAAGAAGGAAGAGCAGGAAAGACTCGAGAAACTGCGCAAAGAGGAGGAAGCTCGAAAGAAGAAGGAAGAAGAAGAGCAAAAGAAGAGAGAGTGGGACAAATTCATTGAGCAAAGAAAGAAGGCAAACCTTGCAAGCCGCATAAGCAAAGTGCATGTTGACCCTCAAAAACCATTCGCATTGCCTCCGACAAATAGCGGAAAAGCTCACCCTTGCTGTACATTCGATCCTACTCAAAGCATAAAATGGAACATTGACCGCCAGGAAAAACTGCGCAAAGCATGCAAGAAGAAAGACTGGCTGCGAAATCATCTGATACGTGCACTTTATACGGCATACTACATATATCCGTATGACATCAACTCAAAAGAAGGCAAACGTATTCTTAAAAGAGAATTGGAGGCTTTCGAAAAACGCCCCAACGGATGGTATACGTATGGCGAACCATATAACAACACCATAACCAACGGCTATCGTAGAAACGGTGCCATCGACACGGCATACACGGAGTTCGTTAGTTATATATTAGAAAACGAACGCAAACGCGATAAGTAATGGACGATCAAGAAAAAAAGAAGCACGATAACTTTTGGCTCTCTGAGATGATACGCAATACGCTCTCCGTATGCAACGCTGAACAGCAAAAGGCTACGGAGATGGCGATGGAGATGATCGGGCGTGAGGCGTTCTGCGACAAAGGCGAACGCGCAGAGCCGGTCATGGTCACGTTCGCTCTGCAGATGAACGGACAACGATACACCATGCGCGTGCCGCTGCTCTCGCTCGTACCACTGCCGTTCCTACAGATTGACAACGCCAACCTCAGCTTCTTCGTAAGCATCATGTCCTCTAAGACCAACCGACTGCAGGGACTGAAGGTCTCGCTCTCGCCATCCAACAAGCAGCTCGAGGAGTCTGCCGTCTCTCAGTACGACCTGCGCAACAACATACGTGTCGAGATAAAGGCTGAAGCGCAACTGCCCTCACCAGGACTCGCCCGACTGCTGCAGATTGCCGCCGCAAACGGCATGAGCATCCGACCGCTCCACTCTGCAACGCCGCCCGACACGCCCAACAACACCCTATAAGAACAATAATATTTTTTTACAATAACCCTCTAAACCCAAGAATATGGCTCTACCCGTTGACAACCAAGAAAGCCTTCTTCAAGAGATCGACTTCAACCGCATACTCGGCGCTCCGCTCTCAGCCTGCGTCAACGCGCAAGAAGAAGCGGCGCAGGCCACACTACAATACCTCAACGAGGTGGTATTCACACAGGCTGGCGACGACGACTCCAGCCTCGAACCTGTCACCGTCTCGTTCTACTTCGAGTCCGCAGGACAAGTTCATCGCATCGTCATGCCGCTGCTCCTCATCGTGCCCGTACCTTATCTGCAGATAGACCGCGTCGACCTCACATTTCAGGCCACCGTCACAGAGAGCCGGATGAATCACGACACAAGAAAACTCTCTCTGAAAGCCAAATACTCTGCGCCTGGCGACTCTGCCGAAGTGAGCAAGGAGACGAAAGCCGAGTACATGAACAAGCGCTGCATCGACATCAATCTCAGCGTTACTTCAGCCGATATGCCGATGGGCATCTCGAAACTCCTCGAAATCTTCAACAACCAACTCGTTGAGGTGAAGCCCGACGAGCCCGAAGTGCTGCCAGAGCCAACACCAGCAGAGAAGCCAAAGCCCGCAGAGCAACCTACCGAAAAAAAGCCTGCTACTCCCACAACACCTAAGCCCGAAAAGGAAGAGAAGAAGGAGGAGCAGAAGCCTGAAGAGCCGAAGACAGAGGAAGTGAAGCAGCCCGAAATGAAGTACAACATACTGCTGCTGGGCAAGATAACCAACGCCCAAAAGTCCGACATACTCAACATCGTCAGCAGGTATTGCCGCTCGAGCTACAAGCTCTCGCCATCAGCGCTCAACAACATACTGAAGGCTAAGAAGCACACCATCCCAGTTGAGGACACACAGGAAAACGTCAAGACAATTATCGACGCCCTCAAGCAAAAGAAGATTGCAGCAAGCGCCATCGAAGTATAAAAGTTGCAACCTTCGCATTCATAGTTTTTAAATAATAGTTACAAAAAATGCTGCCCGGCAAGTTTGCCAGGCAGCATTTTTTGTTTCTTTACTTAGTAACCTTCAGAGCACCCTTCTCGCCCTTCACTACATACACGCCCTTCGGCATATTCTTGCCGCAGAACTCGCCGTATGTCATCGTGCCGAGCTGTGTGCCTACCGATGAGAACACCTTCACCACGTCATCCGCAGCCATCTGCGTTGCGTCCGCTGTCACATCGCCGATAGTGCTCCAAGCGCTGAGGTCTACAGTCTGCCAGTCGCTCCACTTCGAAAGCACGTTGCCAGCAACAGCACACACTCGCCACTGGTATGTAGCCCCAGCGTTTAAGCCCTCAAACTTATAAGATGTCGACTTGATGTCTGAGAAGCGCTGCGCCGAAGCCTTCATCACAGCCCTCTCAGCCACGCCCATGCTTTGGAAGTCCTCAGCCGAGAAGTCGCCGTCGTAGATGGCGATAGAGAAGACGTAGCCACGCTTCTTCGGCTGCACCTTCACCTTATAGTCGTCCATGTTAGCGTTCGCAAGCACCACGGTGGTCATAGTGCCGTCCACGCCCACCGTCTGCTCCGAGATAACACTGTCGTCCTTGTCGAGCAGCGACACCGTAGCCTCAGCAGCATCGCTGCCATAAGCGCTCGCCGAGAGTCTTACCGTGACGCTCGTAGCCGAGTGGTCGGTGATGAGCGGCGAAGTGAGGTTGCCCTGCTTCTTCGACGAACCGAGCTTTGCGCAGCCCGGACACTCGAACACCTTCTCGCCCGTCCAGCCTACGTTCTGCATCTTGCTGTCAAGCGCACCCGAAATGTCGATTGAGCCGTCGGCTGTGAGGTTAGCGCCCCATGTGCTCAGATCCTCGCTCAGCATAAGCGCCTCGTCAGCAGAACCTTGAGCGCTCTTCTCGCGCAGCTCTATGGTGTAGCTCTCCGCATTCTCCACGGCGTTCCAGCCACCCGTGAACGAAGTCTCCGCCATGTCTACCAGCTTCGGCTGCGGCGCTGAGAGCGAGAGACCGCCCATGAACGTGAAGGAGATCTTGCCGTTCTTCTCCGCAATCTCCGTCACCGGCTTACCCAAGAACTTGCGTCCGTCGCTGTTGGCATTGAAGAGCGTAGCAGCAGGCTTCGATGTGTCGGTCAGCTCCGTCGACTTCGTCGTGCCAGGCCATGTGTCGCCCGTCACGGTCGCCGACGTCAGCTTGTTGTCAGCCGGCACAACCGTGAAGCGCTGGTGGTTGTACGTATTGTTCACAACGTTGCTCTCCCACACCTTCTGGTTATAGTCCATGTGTATCACAAGCATACCGTGGTTGGGCAGCGCCTTGTCGGTGCCCTGCAGCTGGCGGTTCTCGAAGATGTAATACTCGTTCTTGTTCTTCTCGTTGAACACCACGTACGACTCTTCTGCCTCGTCCAGCGGCTTCATGTCCTTCACGTAGCACGGCTCGCTGAGGATAGTAGGCTCGAGCCATCCGCTCACCCACTTCTCGTACGTGTTGTAGCCCACCGGCGCATAGCCGTCGCCGCCGTACGATCCGTAGTCCATCAGGTCCCAAGCGTCCATGCCGAAGCAGCCACCGTTCTGCGTGTCGTACATATCGGGTATGCCCATACAGTGGCTGAACTCGTGGCAGGCGGTGCCGATGCCGCTGATGTATGTGCCAGAAGAACCGTTCAGCTCCGACGAGCAAGCGTAGGTGTTGATGCGCACGCCGCCCAGACGCAAACTGTAGCCTCCCGACTCCAGGTCCCACTCGTGCGGCCAAATGGTGTTAGCCGGAGCGCCCGAAGCCTCGCCGTAGCCGGCATAGATAACGTAAACCTGGTCGGCAGCGCCGTCGCCGTCCCAGTCATACTGCGTCATATCGAGTTTCTCCTGAGCGTAAGCCAGCTCGCAAGCCTCCTTAATCATGCCCGCCGGATCGACATCGTTGCCGTAAGCGTCGTTGGCACCGTAAGAATCCATGTTCTTAGAAACCGTCACCGGTCCCACAACGTCAAACTCAAGGTCGAACTTGCCGTAGCTCTGCTTGTAGAAGTAGTCGTGCACCGATCCGTTGTTGCCGTAGTTCTTGTAGCCCTCCTTGTTGAAGTAGTTCTTCCACTCCTCCAGCGAGTGCTTCGACTGCATCTGCTTGTCCTTAAAGTTCACAAGAATCACCAGGCCCTTGCGCTTGCCCGTTACGCCGATACCCTCGCCGCCGGTAGCGCCAGCCATAATCTCGCGCATCATCGGCTTGCCCACAGCGTCCATAGCGTTACGCTTTGCGAGGCGCGCAATGCGGTGGGTGTTGCGCTGCTTCGCACGCTCCATGCCGAGCGAGCGCACCTTCTGCGCCTCTGTCGAGTAGTAGCCGAGGAACGCCAGCTCGCCTGCGCCACGGCTGCCCTCGTTGTGAGCCACCTGTGAAGAGGCTGTCAGCATGCCGCCAGCGTCGAGCGTAGCATAGCAGTAGGCACCGTCGGCACGCTGCACCAGCGGCTGACCGTCTTCGGTACTTGTGTAATGGAAATTCTCGTCGCCGCGCAACATCACAGTGAGCACGGAGCCGTCAGGCTGCTGCACCTGACGCTTCACACGCTTCGCCGGAACGGCAAAAGCAGAGGCTGCAAGCATAAACACTGCAGCGAGTGTTAGAAATCTTTTTGACATTAATAGGTGATATTGAATTATTTACATTTTAAAAGGTGAAACCTCGAATAGGCTGCAAATATACGAATAATATCCCGTGCGACGAAAATTTTTCAACGATAAAGCGCCTTTGTTTCACTAACTCGCTGCACTATTCCATCCAAAGGCTTCTATCGCTGAACGCACACGCGTTTTGTATGTTCGCGAACTTTTTACGCTTTTCTACTCGCCTGTTTAAAGTTCTTTAACACCTCGAGCACCCAAATGATAGTTATTGGCTATTTTTTGTAAGGAATATACAACACGCTTCACGTTTTCTGAGTTAATTTTGCACCAGAATCAATATTCTAATTAACATTTACAAACCTCTGGGTATGTTTCGGCTGCCCAGGCAAAAACTAAACAATTATGAAACACAACAACTCAACCCGACAAGTAAGCATGCGCATGTTCCTCGTGCTTATAGTAATGGTGATGTCGTCAGCATTCGTGATGGCGCAAGACAATTACGGCTTCAAGGTAGGCGGCGTAGATGTGACGAGCGACAACTATCTCGACCTCACCGAGATTAACGGAGTGAGCGGCAAGGTGTATTTCGACCCAAACACAAGAACCCTCACACTCGACAACGCCACTATTGAGGCAAATGACTGTAATGCCATCTTAAACGAAACCTGCAGAAACCTGGTGATAGAGTTGATCGGCACAAACACCATTAATGTTACCAACTCGGCTGGCATATACACGCGCGAGTCGACAGTTATTCTGGGCGACGGCGGTGCAAAGCTCAGCGTAAAGAGCGACCTGTGCGCCTTGCTCTTCGGTGGTTGTCCTCTCGAGATCAACAATTGCTGGTTGGAGACAGAGGGCAAATGGGGCATATCTGCAAGCTACAACGAGGCAGAAGAGGTGCTCACCATACGCAACTCTCACGTGGAAGCTACGGGCCACACAGGCTCAATCTGCGACATCGCCGGTCTGGAGCTTGAGGGATGCTACATCGACATTCCGTACAAGGCGGCATACAACGCCGATACTAAGTCGGTGGCTGTGAACGGAGAAACCGTAACCTCCAAAGTTGTGATTGAACCCAACAGCTATGGCATCTATATCGCCGACAAGCCGGTGACAACACTCAACTATAAAGACCTCACAAGCATCTACGGAGTGAGCGGCAGCGCCTCTTACGACCCCGATACAAAAACCCTCACTCTCGACAACGCCACCATCGAAAGAAACTCTACCGACGGAACGGGCATTGTGAACAAGACTGTCTCCGACTTCACCGTCAAGCTGATTGGCAATAACACCGTTACAGCCGACCTGGCAAGCATGGTGTTGAACCAGACGTCTACCATCACCGGCGACGGTTCGCTCCATCTCACGAGCAAGCGATTCTGCGGTCTCGACATGGAGAGCGCTTCCGTAACCATCGACAACACCAGTCTGTTTGTTAAGGGTGGCTATGGCATAGCAGGTTATATCGGAGCAAAGAGCGAGGTGCTCACCGTGCGCAACTCTTATGTAGAGGCAGAAGGCAGCGGCAGCGGATCTATCTCACTCATCAGCGACCTCATCCTCGACAACTGCGCCATCACACAGCCCGTCGGCGCGGAGTTCGACGCCGACCAAAAGGCGGTAGTCCTGAATGGCGAGTTGCTTAAGTCGAAGGTTGTGATCGAGCCTATCACCAACAGCATCGGCACCGTGACAGCCGACGTGCCCGCCCGCAAGCAAGGCATCTACAACCTTAACGGCGTAAAGCTTACCCAGCAATGGAACGACCTGCCCGCCGGCATCTACATCGTTGACGGCGTGAAGCGCGTGAAGAACTGATGCTGCTAACTAAGCAGATTCGGCTTGCTGCGCAATTATCGGATTAAGCAGATTCGGCTTGCTGCGCAATTATCGGATTAAACAGATTCGGTGGCGGCGGAAACAATCAATTAGCCGTAGCGGCGGTATCCTGCCGCCGCAGCAAGCTGCAGTGCTAATTATTACTATCAGACTTGGTGCTGAGGGATTCAAAACTTTCTCCTACGATTTGCAGCGTTAGCTATTCAATTTGCCAAGTCTTTTGGTTTTGACTCACGTCTTTTTTGTGTCCGATTTTTACTCTTTTACTTTTACAAGGATGTTGTTTACCATTATTTCAACTTTATAAAGAAACAATTAAGCAGACTTTTCGGACTACATGCCGAATCCCTTCGGAAATTTCAATTCCATAAAGGTACAATTAAATGTAAAATGTTTCAATCCACGCACTCACGTAGGGTGCGACAAGAACACGGAGGGTTGCATCCTCGTCGGCGAGTTTCAATCCACGCACCCACGTAGGGTGCGACTGGTGAGGTTATATCTGATAACGACCGACTTCCCGTTTCAATCCACGCACCCACGTAGGGTGCGACTTAACTCCACCCTATCAAAAAAGGAAAATAAAAGTTTCAATCCACGCACCCACGTAGGGTGCGACAGAAGGGTTATAACCTAAGCCAATGAGAACTTTACGTTTCAATCCACGCACCCACGTAGGGTGCGACGTGTGGCAAGTGCTCATCATTATATGTAAATGTTGTTTCAATCCACGCACCCACGTAGGGTGCGACCTGCGTATCGTAGGACTCTGTAAGAGGTTTAAGAGTTTCAATCCACGCACCCACGTAGGGTGCGACCAATTCACATTGGCACGGGGAATTCGATTATACTGTTTCAATCCACGCACCCACGTAGGGTGCGACCTGACGCTCCTCGGAGGTCTCACTATTTCGGACGGTTTCAATCCACGCACCCACGTAGGGTGCGACCAAGCAATGCCAGCCTTGGTGTGACAAGCGAAGTTTCAATCCACGCACCCACGTAGGGTGCGACTGCGTGCCGAAGCCGAAGCTGCACGTAAGCGTGTTTCAATCCACGCACCCACGTAGGGTGCGACACGAAGCTAATCAACGACGCAAACACGGCTATTGTTTCAATCCACGCACCCACGTAGGGTGCGACCAAATAGACAGACCACTGGGAACGCTGCAAAAGTTTCAATCCACGCACCCACGTAGGGTGCGACTTTTTGTGTGTCTTGATAGAGTACAAGTCTACATGTTTCAATCCACGCACCCACGTAGGGTGCGACCTAACAAGCTCGGATTGGGGTGCAAGCTCCTCACGTTTCAATCCACGCACCCACGTAGGGTGCGACCGGTCTTTCATCGAATGGTTTTCCTCTGCCTTATGTTTCAATCCACGCACCCACGTAGGGTGCGACTGAGACTGACAAGCCTGATGAGGTTGTGGCCGAGTTTCAATCCACGCACCCACGTAGGGTGCGACTTCATCACCCGTTGCAATGTTTTCTATTACGTAGGTTTCAATCCACGCACCCACGTAGGGTGCGACGCTGGGTTTAATCACAAAAATACAGACAACATGGTTTCAATCCACGCACCCACGTAGGGTGCGACTCCGTCGTTGTGCCGTAAGTGTCGCCGAGCATGTTTCAATCCACGCACCCACGTAGGGTGCGACCAGAAATCCTTTCGAGACTGAACAATGCACAAAAGTTTCAATCCACGCACCCACGTAGGGTGCGACAGATAAGTGCGCAGGAGATGTTTACAATCATAGGTTTCAATCCACGCACCCACGTAGGGTGCGACTGCTTAATATGGTAAAAGAAAACACTGACCACGAGTTTCAATCCACGCACCCACGTAGGGTGCGACAATATGTTAGCATCGTAAGGCAGACGCAGTACGGTTTCAATCCACGCACCCACGTAGGGTGCGACCATTATGAGGTACCAATACAATTTTTCTTTCCTGTTTCAATCCACGCACCCACGTAGGGTGCGACTCAGATGAGTCAATTTCTTCATCATCTGCCACGTTGTTTCAATCCACGCACCCACGTAGGGTGCGACCAGAGCTGCAAGCAGACTGCGCAGAAGGTTTTTGTTTCAATCCACGCACCCACGTAGGGTGCGACGTAGTCCTGCCCTACCCTGCAATAAGGTGCGTAGGTTTCAATCCACGCACCCACGTAGGGTGCGACTTGTGTTAGATAAAATTTTCCATTAACGTAAACAGTTTCAATCCACGCACCCACGTAGGGTGCGACTGCTCCGCACAAGCGTCTTGATATGCTTTACTACGTTTCAATCCACGCACCCACGTAGGGTGCGACTCATAATCCTCACGACTACAACACGCATAAAGCCAGTTTCAATCCACGCACCCACGTAGGGTGCGACACGCGCGTGATATAAACAAAGTAAAAGCAAAAATAGTTTCAATCCACGCACCCACGTAGGGTGCGACGGTACGATGATTACGACTATTGTTGTAAATGTCAGTTTCAATCCACGCACCCACGTAGGGTGCGACAAAGAATTGACCTCTGTCAAGTCCACAACATTATGTTTCAATCCACGCACCCACGTAGGGTGCGACGGGTTACAGGTGTAGATGGTCGTGTACCATCAGTTTCAATCCACGCACCCACGTAGGGTGCGACTTTGTTTATTTGACACATTTTTTTGTTAAATTGTGTTTCAATCCACGCACCCACGTAGGGTGCGACTGGATGTAGATGCAACGGCAGACACCTTAACTGAGTTTCAATCCACGCACCCACGTAGGGTGCGACTACCCCGAGTTCCGCAACTATTGTCCTCGTAGCTGGTTTCAATCCACGCACCCACGTAGGGTGCGACAGACCGTCTTCTCCTTTAAGGTACGCAACTATCTGTTTCAATCCACGCACCCACGTAGGGTGCGACTCATCTTAAAGGTGGGCAATATGAGAAGATTATGTTTCAATCCACGCACCCACGTAGGGTGCGACAGCGTCTTGAGTCCGTTCTCAACACGTCCGAAAGTTTCAATCCACGCACCCACGTAGGGTGCGACCTGACGGATTTATCGTTTTCCGCTTCAGTGATGTTTCAATCCACGCACCCACGTAGGGTGCGACCTGGGCGTCATGGAATTTGGTCTCCAATTTGTTAGTTTCAATCCACGCACCCACGTAGGGTGCGACTCTTGGCAACATTCACGTCCTACTTATCGTGAGTTTCAATCCACGCACCCACGTAGGGTGCGACAGTTTCATGGTTATGTATATCACGTAAACGTATGTTTCAATCCACGCACCCACGTAGGGTGCGACGTGCCAACTTCCGAGTTTGACGCCCTTGGATATGTTTCAATCCACGCACCCACGTAGGGTGCGACTTAGACGAGTCAATCAACCCACACGCCTTTATGGTTTCAATCCACGCACCCACGTAGGGTGCGACGTTTTGCCTTAAGACGTTTTTCAAAGTCAGACAAGTTTCAATCCACGCACCCACGTAGGGTGCGACGTGCCAACTTCCGAGTTTGACGCCCTTGGATATGTTTCAATCCACGCACCCACGTAGGGTGCGACTTGACAATCTGCGCAATATCACCGCTGAGGACGACGTTTCAATCCACGCACCCACGTAGGGTGCGACACAGCAAAGGGATATATAATAGCATAATGATATGTTTCAATCCACGCACCCACGTAGGGTGCGACACACGCTGCTGTTCGGCAAGCTCTCTGTTGCTTTCAGTTTCAATCCACGCACCCACGTAGGGTGCGACATAGCATACTCGGTTCTTCCGATGTTCCACGTGTTTCAATCCACGCACCCACGTAGGGTGCGACACAAAGTGATTCATCAAAACCATAGACACCACTGGTTTCAATCCACGCACCCACGTAGGGTGCGACTCACATATCCAACTATGACTATGATTATAGCATGTTTCAATCCACGCACCCACGTAGGGTGCGACCAAAGTTGACCACGACCGCAACAAGTTTGAACTTGTTTCAATCCACGCACCCACGTAGGGTGCGACAGACCGTCTTCTCTTTCAAGGTTCGTAACTATCTGTTTCAATCCACGCACCCACGTAGGGTGCGACTTTTTAATGTCTTGTCCTTGCTGTTGACTGCGGAGTTTCAATCCACGCACCCACGTAGGGTGCGACGTTTTCTCTGGTGAGTTCCTTGGTAGTTATGCCGGTTTCAATCCACGCACCCACGTAGGGTGCGACAATAACCGAGAAAATATTTTGTGCTTCACAGTAGTTTCAATCCACGCACCCACGTAGGGTGCGACCTACACCGGCGTATGTAGATAACGCAGCTCTCTCGTTTCAATCCACGCACCCACGTAGGGTGCGACTTTCGCGGGCTTCACCACCATATATTTCCTCGTGTTTCAATCCACGCACCCACGTAGGGTGCGACCGCATATTCAGCAAATGTCTGAATATCATATTACAAAAGTACATTATTTGCTAATAACATGCAACTTTTTGAATACTTAAATGATTCTTATGGATATAGATATCTATCTATTTGATTTTCAATGAGTGCGAAAGTCGCTGTATATTATGCAATACTATACGTTCGCATCCTTTATATCAGATTTAAGTACATGACAAAAATTTGAACACATCGAATTTCGGCTTGTAGAGCGGTCT
>SAMEA3663124__coassemble_165_pt1 | contig 24737 bp, 17 predicted proteins | sample SAMEA3663124__metabat2_low_PE_015 | metagenome-assembled genome bin SAMEA3663124 (sample SAMEA3663124) | pig gut metagenome | biome: pig gut; feature: pig-associated habitat; material: faeces | place: Denmark | collected 2012
ATAATCTCCCACAGAATTCACAGAACTCACGGAAAGACGAGTTGAAGGTTCTGTGAATTCCGTGTGTTCTGTGGGAAGAGAAATAATCTCCTACAGAATTCACAGAACTCACGGAATTAGATAAATGACTCCCACAGATTCCGCAGATTTACACAGAACTTTCGAACAAAAAGCATCTGTGCTGATCTGCGAAATCTGTGGGAGTCTTTTTGTTTAGTCGTTTGCTGGAAAGCAATAATCAAATGAATGTCAGCCTCTTGCTACCTTTTATTGTTAAAAATGTAGCAAATATTGAAATAATAAACCGCTGTGTTCGTCATTTTGCAACAATTTGAGTAATTTTGCTGCGAATAGTGTTCCGTATATTGCAATAAACAACAATCAATATATCTAAAATGAAGAAATTTTACTTGATGCTGTCAATGCTCTTCGCATTCGGCACCGCAGCCAACGCCGTTCCGGCTAAGAAGCTGCAGAAGGTTATCACACTTGCCAACGGCGCAAAGGTGTCGGTGGAGCTGCGTGGTGACGAGTACCTGAGTTGGTGGGAAGGCGCCGACGGAACCGCTTATCGTGCTACTGCCGACGACGCCGTGTTCGAGGCGTTCGACCTCGAAGCGCAGAAGCCTGCCGCTGCCGCACGCCGTGCGAAGACCGAGCAGGGACGCGCCGCACGCCTCGCACGTGTGAACAGCTCGCTGAAGGGTGCCGACGACAAGATGCGCGGACTCGGTGGCGACCACATCACATACAAGGGCGTGAAGAAGGGTCTGGTGGTGCTCGTCGACTTCAAGGACAAGAAGTTCGCCGACGAACACGACCTCGAGTACTACAAGCAGATCATCAACGGTAAGGACTTCATCGACCCCACAGAAGGCTACGTTGGCAGCGTGCGCGACTACTTCCTCGCACAGTCTAACGGTCAGTTCGAGCTCGACTTCGACGTGGTTGGTCCCGTTACGATGTCGCAGAACTACGGCTACTACGGTCGTGACGGAGCATATATGGACGTGAACGTATATAAGATGATTAAGGAGGCATGCGACGGCATCAAGGACCAGGTGAACCTCGCCGACTACGACTGGGACGGCGACGGCGAAGCCGACCAAGTGTTCTTCCTCTACGCCGGTCTGGGTCAGGCGTTGGGCGGTTCTGCCAGCACCATCTGGCCTCACGAGTCGCAGTTGCGCTACTGGCCCTGCGGTGTGCTCAAGTATCCTACAGGTAAGGTGAACACATACGCCTGCGCCAACGAGCTGCAGCCCGCAACTCAGGGTTCTTCAAACTACATCTCTGCTGGCATTGGCACCATCTGCCACGAGTTCTCCCACTGCCTCGGCTTCGCCGATATGTACGACACAACCGGCGGTGACGGCTACGGCATGGCCATCTTCGACGTTATGGACCAGGGCCCTTACAACGGCGACGGCTTCGTACCGTGCAACTACACAGCTTTCGAGCGCATCTACGCAGGTTGGGTGGAGCCGATAGAGCTCGACTCTCCGGCTACCGTCAAGGACATGAAGTCGGTATCCGACTACGGACGCCCGTTCATCATGTACAACTCCAATAACACCAATGAGTACTTCCTCATGGAGAACCGCCAGAACACCGGTTGGGATAAGGAACTCTACGGCTGCAACGGCCTGCTCATCGTGCACGTCAACTACGTGCCGTCGCGCTGGACAAACAACAGCGTGAATGCAAGCACACAGGAGATTCAGTGCTGCACGGTAGTGAACGCCGACGGCTCGCGCGAGATGAGCGACCTCTACTCGCTGCAGGGCGACCTCTACCCGTACGTAGTGAGGGGCGTGACGAAGAACAACAAGTTCACCGACGAGTCGGAGCCGGCTGCCAAGCTCTACAACAAGAATAGCGACGATACCTACTACCTCGGTATCCCTATCACCGACATCAAGCGCTATAAGGGTTCCATCTCGTTCAACGTTTGCGGTGGCGACAACAGCAATATTCTCGACAATACGTTCAAGGAAATCGTTGACGGCATCAACGGCATCACCGTAGCCAACAAGACCGCTGACAACCGCGTCTACAGCATCGACGGACGCTACCTCGGCACCGACGCGTCGAAGCTCGGCAAGGGCATCTACGTGGTTGGTGGCAAGAAGATCGTGAAGTAAATTCAGGGGGTGCACCCCCTTTAAGAACCTTATATATTAATGTATAAACCGCTGGACATTACCACATGTCCGGCGGCTTTTTGTTTCTATTCTTCAACGCTTTCTTCAGGGGGTGCACCCCCTGAAAGCACCTCCTTGAAGGCATCACGCTTTCCATCGGATTCCGTCCGCCGCCCGATCGGATTCCGTCCGCCGTCCGATCAGATTCCGTCCGCCGTCCGATCGGATTCCGTCCGCCGTCCGGTCGGATATCTTGAAAAGCAACCAGCCAAGTACCGAGCATTTGCATTAATACTCCTTAATATTTAGCTGACAAAATAACATAAAACGCTGTGCGAAAACCGAAACTTGATGATCTTTCTGTTGTTGTTTTCATATTGTGTGCGCAAACCTTTTGACATAATAATATTATTGGGGCAAACGGAAATTTGGCGTCATTTTGTTTTTTTTAGTTCGCAAAAACTTATAAATATTAATAAAATTATCATGTTTTGGTGTGAATTGCAGAAAAAACGTAATAAAACCTCGCTTTTTGAGTTAAAATATTTGGTTGGGAAACAATTATTAATTAAATTTGCAAATGAATTTTAAAATTTAATTTACCAGACGTTGCAGGATACTAAGGCGATTGAGACGCATTCTGTTGTTTCTTAACCTCGAAGCGCGAGGGCTGCTTTTTATATAAAAGGTATCGTGACGACGTGTGTGCTTTTTTCAAATTAGAATAATGTAATACAGGTAAAAAACGGGGACAGCTCCCGACACATACAAAGTGAAAACAAAAAATCAAATTATAATAATTAATTAATTTAAAGAGAGAGAATTAATATGGAAAAAAGAATCATGATGTTTTTCGCCTGTCTCTTCCTAAGTATAGGAATGGCAATGGCACAAACTCACGTTTCCGGAATTGTCACCTCCTCTGAAGACGGTGAGCCCGTTATCGGCGCTACAGTCAAGGTGGTAGGTTCGCAGACAGCCGGTACAGTTACCGACATTGAAGGACGCTTCTCGCTCTCAGTCAGCAAGCCTGGCGTTGAGCTCGAGTTCTCGTCAATCGGTATGGTTTCTAAGCGCGTTAAAGCAAGCGAGAACATGACCGTAGTGCTCCAGGTGGACAGCCACACACTTGAGCAGGTAGTCATCACTGGTTACGGTTCTGCCAAGAAGTTGGGTTCAGTGGTAGGTTCTATTGCTTCTGTCGATAAGAAGAAGCTCGAGAGCATCGTTACTCCGAACTTCACCGACGCTCTTGCAGGTCAGGTATCAGGTCTTTCGGTGCTTTCGGGAGCTGGTGACCCGTCTCAATCAGCAACTATCCGTCTGCGCGGTATTAACTCTATCCAGTCATCAAGCCAGCCGCTCTTCATCCTCGACGGCGCGCCGATCGACGCTGCGTTCTACGCAACACTCAACCCGGCTGACATCGAGAGCATCACAGTGCTCAAGGACGCTGCTTCTACAGCTATCTACGGTGCGCGTGCTGCCAACGGCGTTATCGTGCTCACCAGCAAGCAGGGTAAGTACAGCGAGCAGGTAAGCCTTAGCGTTAGAGCTCAGTATGGTATCGCTGGTCCTACAAGCGACGGCGTAGAGATGATGAACTCTAAGCAGTATGTCAAGTTCCGCGACCTCATCGGTCAGCCCGTATCAGACGAGGTTCGCACACTCGTTGACAAGTATAACATCAACACCAACTGGCGCGACGAGATGATCGACAACGCTGCTCCAACACTCGACGTTAATGCTACAATGCAGGGCGGTGGTCAGACCGTAAACTACTACATTTCGTTCAACCACCACAAGCAGGACGGTCTTATCGAGATGTCTAAGATGCACCGTAACACTCTTAACGCACGCATCAACGCACGCCTGAACCGCTTCTTCAAGATTGGTTTCACAACAAACCTCGGTGTGCAGCGCTACTCGCAGAATGCAGAGTGGGGCGCAAGTGGTATCTACCATGCCAACCCGCTCGTGTTCGCACGTAAGGCAATGCCTTTCGATACTCCTTATCAGTACACCATCGACGAGAATGGCAAGATGATCAAGGGCGATCGTGCTATCGGTCTTAAGTACTCAGGCATGGTGATGCCTTGGTGGTACAACGCTCACCGCAACTACTATCGCAACAAGCTCACTCTCAATACCAGCGTCACCGAGACATTCACTCCGCTTGAGGGTCTCACATTCCAGGCATTGCAGTCGATAAACGGTCTTGAGAGCATGAACCACGGTTCGTTCAGCCCGTACGACGCATTCGTAGACGGCATGGGCAACAAGATTGATGCGATGAAGGGTAGCGTTTCGGCTTCTTCAAGCCGCTACTATCAGTTCACACTCTCGCACACAGCAGAGTGGCGCAAGCAGTTTGGCGACCACTACGTAGGCATCCTCCTCGGTGAGGAGACTCGTATCGAGCGTTCACGCGGTCTCAGCGCTTACTCAGAGGGTCAAACCGACCCACGCCTTCTCCTCCTCCCTCATGGTACAACCGTTGCACCGGGCGACCTTGGCGACTCATTCGGCGAGGAAGTAGCCAACTCACTCTTCGCTAATGCAGAGTACAACTACAAGGAGAAGTACTACGTGACTGGTTCTATCCGTCGCGACGGTAGCTCTAAGTTCGCTCCCGGCCACCGTTGGGGTACATTCTGGTCAGCAGGTGCTAAGTGGGATCTCAAGAAGGAAGACTTCCTGAAGGATGTAGAGTGGTTGAACGACCTCTCGCTCAGCGTTAACTACGGTACAACCGGTAACGACTCTGGTACAGGTTCATACGGCTACTTCGGTAGCTACGGTGTTGGCGGTCTCTACAATGGTGAGAGTTCTCTCGGCATCGCATCGATGAGCAACCCGGATCTTACATGGGAGACAACAGCAAAGTGGAACGTAGGTCTTAACTTCTCTATCTTCGACCGCGCTCACTTCCAGGTAGACTTCTATCGCAACAAGTCGACCGACATGCTCATGTCGATTCCTTACTCAATGACTACTGGTTTCTCATCAGGTATCGGTAACGTGGCAGCAATGACCAACACCGGTGTTGAGGCAAACGTAGACGTAGACATTCTCAAGACAAAGGACTTCTACTGGAGCTTCAAGGCTAACGTAGGCTACAACAAGAACGAAATCACAGAGCTCTTCCAGGGCCGCGACGAGTACGTCCTCGCTAACACAGGTCTGAAGATGGCTGTAGGCCACGCTTACGGTGAGTTCTTCCAGGTACGCTTCGCAGGCGTTGACCCGATGACCGGTGCTCCGCTCTACTACGACAAGGACGGCAACAAGACAAAGAAGTTCAACGAGGAACGCGACGCCGTATTCCTTGGCAAGAAGCGCTATGCTCCTTGGACAGGCGGTTTCGGTACCAACTTCCGTTACAAGAACGTTTCGCTCATCGCCGACTTCGCTTGGGTAGCAGGTAAGTACATGATGATCAACGACGACTACTTCATCGCTAACCCGCAGCTCGCTACCGGTTGGAACCAGCGCGTAGAGATGCTCAACATCTGGACAACTCCAGGTCAGATAACAGATATCCCGGGTGCTAAGTACGATGTGCAGTTCACCGACCAGATGCTTCAGAACGCTTCGTTCCTCCGCATGAAGACTCTTTCGATCCAGTACGAGTTCCCGAAGAAATGGATGCAGGCTACTCGCTACATCAAGGGCGTGAAGGTATTCGGTATCGCACGCAACCTCTTCACCATTACTTCGTTCGAGGGTTACGACCCGGAGCCGGATATGAACCTCGTGCAGTTCAACTACCCGAACACACGCCAGTTTGTATTCGGTGCTGAGATTTCTTTCTAATATTAACACTTAATCAGGAAATAAAATGAAAAAGTTATATATTTCAATGATGCTGCTGGGAGCCATGGCCTTCTCTTCCTGCGATATGGATCTGAAGCCGGTTGACAGACTTGAAGAGGAGACTGCCATTCAGAACTCTCAGGACCTGCGCCAGTTCCGCAATACGCTTTACACCAATTTGCGCTCTGTAACCTCTGGTGCATTCGTCTATCTCACAGATATCCAGCTCGATGGTTTCAATGGTCTTATCAGCAACGGTAACAACCTTAGCGATTTCTCTTACGGTCAGATTTATCCTACCAACGAAAATGTAACTGGCTACTGGTCGAGCAACTACGTTATGATTTCTAACGCTAACGCGCTCATCGGTAAGGCTGAAGGTCTTAGGGCATCGTCTGCCTACACAGACGAGCAGAAGGTGGCTTTCGCACGCTACGAGGGCGAGGCTCTGTTCACACGTGCCTTCGGCTACTTCAACCTCGTTGAGCACTACAGCAAGCCGTACACACAGACCGACCCGAACGCAGCGCACTCAGGTGTGCCTCTCGTTACGACATATAGCCCTACGGGTGATGTAACAAAGTATCCTGGACGTGCGACACTCGCTGAGGTATACGCTCTCATCGAATCTGACCTCCAGGCTGCTTACGACGCACTCAAGGCGTATGAGGAGTCGGGCTATACGGATAAGTTCACAGAGCAGTACGAGACAGATAAGACAGCTTATCTCACCTCTTACGCTGTAGCTGCGATGCAGGCACGTGTAGCACTCGTGAAGGGTGACTACCAGACAGCATGGGACAAGGCTACATCTATCATCACAAGCAACAAGTACAAGCTCGTTCTGCGCTCTGCGTTCACAAAGATGTGGAAGAACGATACTGGCTCGGAGATTATCTTCCAGCCGTTCATGTCAGACACAGAGAAGGGTGGTTCAAACGGTGGCATTTTCCAGAAGGAAGACGAGTCTGATCCTTACTACATTCCTAACTATGGCACTCTTATGATGTTCGTTGAGAACGAGGGTGACATCCGTTATGATGCTTGGTTTACTCAGTACTCTGACTTCCTGATTGAGGGCCAGTCATACAAGGCTTATATCTTCTGCAAGTATCCAGGCAACGCCTCAATCAATACTACGAAGAACGAGTTCGTAAACAAGACAAAGGTGTTCCGCACTTCAGAGATGTACCTCATAGCTGCTGAGGCAGGTGCACGTCTTGGTGGCGACAAACTTTCGCAGGCTAACAAATACCTCAACGACTTCTGCAAGAAGCGCTACACTGGTTATAAGGACAAGACCTACTCTGCAAATGAGCTCATCAAGCAGACTCTGGCAGAGCGTAAGCGTGAGTTCATAGGTGAAGGTATGCTTTGGTCAGACCTCCGTCGTACAAACGAGGGCTTCCAGCGCATCTCTAACTTCGATATTGGCGACCCCGATTTTGACAAGATCAACGGTGTTATGTTCAATGTCGGCAAGAACCTGAAGTACGAGGCTGGCGATTACCGCTTCACATGGCCTATCCCGAAGGACGAGATGGACTCTAACCCGCAGATGAAGGGTCAGCAGAACCCAGGCTATTAATTTGCATTTATAAACAATATAGAATAGTTTCAATATGAAATACATTAAATTATTATCGCTTTTAGTAGCAGTTCTCTTCTTGGGTGCCTGCTCTGACGACGATGTAAAGAAAAACTCGGCAGCTGATGTAACAGTAAGCATGGGTACAGCAACTATCTCTCCGAGAGAGAGTGCTGGCATCGTTTCTCTGCCTATCAAGGTGGAGGGCCCAACAAACGGTATGGTTAGCGTTACCGTAGAGACAAGAGAGGTAGGCAGCAATCCTGCTGTTGAGAATACTCACTATTACGTAACAACCAAGAAAATCAACATCACTGGTTCGGAAGGCTATGTAGAGCTCGAGATGGTTGACAATGAAGAAATCAACGATCCGCGTACATTCGAGGTGACTATCGTAAAGGTAGAACACGCCAAGCTTAACGAAGCTGCGAAGACCACTACTGTTGAAATTCGCGACAACGACCATGAGCCGTATGATCGTCTCCAGGGTACATGGACGATGACATACAAAGATTACAATGGCGCTGTGCAAACCCAGAAGGTGACTATCACCGGTGCTGACGATCCTTCAGAATACATCTACAACAAGCTTCTCTATGTTGAGGATATACTTCTCGAAAAGTCTAAGGCTCAGCTCTCATTCAACTACGATAGTGCCAATAATACTTGCTATGTTTCATTCACTAACTTTATGAAGTATAACTGGTATACGGGTCTTGAACTTCAAGGCATTTCTAAGCCAGTTGATATCCTGTTGGGTCGCCTTGAAGGTAATAATATTTCACAGTCACCGGTTGAAGGTGAGGTGCAGGACGACTTCAAGACTATCAAGTTTGAGTCAGGTGCAACTATTGGATTTATATTTACTAATCCTGACACCGGTGGACTTTCGCTGATAGAAACAATGTCTGATATCGTATTGACAAAGGAGTAACAACGTTACATCCAAATTCATACTAAATTAAAGGAGGGTAGGGTGCTTCAACCATAGAAGCACCGCTCTCCTTTTATGCACTTTTTTAAGTTTGATGATAAAGAACAGCTTCTGCATCATCAGTTTCATCTAAAACAGAAAATCTACAAATACAAGAATGAAAAGAAAAATCTTTACACTGGCTTTGGCTCTCGCAACAACACTCGTTGCTAACGCCATCCCTGCGAAGCGTGGCATCTGGCGCACTATGCAGCTCCCGAACGGCACTGAGGTGAAGGTGGAGTTGCGTGGCGATGAGTTCATGAGCTTCTGGCAGGACGCTTCAGGCAACCGCTATACAGTGGATGCACAGAACAGACTTCGTGTAGCTGACATGGATCAGCTGCGTCAGATCAACAAGGAACTCCGCACAAAGGCGGGCAACGTGGCTGGCGATATGCGCCGCGTTAAGTCAAACGCCAAGAAGATGGAGTACAAGGGCGACAAGCGTTGCCTTATCATCCTCGCTCAGTTCTCCGACAAGAAGTTCTCTATGGCAGACCCAAAAGCGTTCTACACACGTGTTGCCAATGAAAAGGGCTTCAGCGAGAACGGTTTCATGGGTAGCGTTTCCGATTACTTCAGCGCACAGAGCGGCGGCCAGTTCAATATCACATTCGACGTTGTAGGTCCGTACACACTCGGTTCGGTGAAGAGCTACGGCGAGAACGTCACCGACAATCAGGGCAACCGTCTTTACGACAAGAACGCCGAGGGCATGATCACCGGAGCCTGTGGCCAGGCTCACGCAGACGGTCTCGACTTCTCTCCGTACGACTGGGATGACGACGGCTTCGTAGAGATGGTTTACGTCGTATATGCTGGCGAAGGCGAAGCTACCGGCGGCGGCGCAGAGACAATCTGGCCGCACAAGTCGCAGCTGCCTACGAAACCACGCTACGGCAACAAGCGCGTTTTTATCTATGCTTGCTCTAACGAGGTGAATGGTGGCAACAAGCTCGCAGGTATCGGCACAATCTGCCACGAGTTCTCTCACTGTATGGGCTACCCCGATGTTTACGACATCGAATACGGCGGCAACTACGGTATGGGTACATGGGACCTCATGTGCTCTGGTAGTTACAACGGCGACACATACTGCCCGGCTGGCTACACAGCATACGAGAAGATGGTAGCAGGCTGGATCAACCCTATCGAGCTTACTGAGAACGCCTCTTACTCAGACATCAAGACCATAGCAGACGGTGGCGACGCTTATATCTTCTACCACCCGGAGAACAAAGACGAGTATTATCTTATCGAGAACCGTCAGCGTAAGGGTTGGGACAAGTATATCGCTGCAGGCGGCATCCTCGTAAACCACATCACTTACGACAAGACCGTTTGGGACTACAACATGCCTAACACCTTCCACAAGGGTATAAACGACATTGAGCGTATCACTATCATCCCTGCCGACAACAAGAAGACTTCTACGACGGAGGCTGGCGACGTGTTCGGTACAAGAGATAACTATCGTCAGCTCACCAACGCCACACAACCTGCAGACGTTGCAAACACAGAGAATGCTTCTGGTTCGAAGGTTATGAATATCTCGCTCACTAAGATGAACGTAACAGGCGGATTGGCATCATTCACCTTTACCAACCATAATCTCGGTACTGGCGTAGTTGATGGCTACGTGCTGTACGAGACTTTCGATCAGTCGCTTGGTACGGGTGGCAACGACGGCAAGTTCAAGCCGAGCAGCAAGTTGGATGCAAACTTTGCAACTGGCACTTTGACAACGGACGTACCTGGTTGGTCTGGCGAGTATCTGCGTGGTGGCAGCCAGTGTCTGCGTGTCGGAAAGAACGGTGGCAGCGACTCAAAGGTTACAACACCTGAGTTTACACTCAACGGCGAGGCGAAACTCACTTTCCGTGCTGCTGCATGGAACGACGGTAGTGGCACAACACTCAAAGTGTCTGCAAGCAACGGCTCGCTCGCTAATAGCGAGTTTACTATGCCAGCAGGCGCATGGGGCGACTTCTCTACCACTATCAAGGGTAACGGCAAGATGAAGCTCACCTTCCAGGGCGAGTTGCGCTACTTCCTCGACCAAGTATTCGTAACCGATCCCGGTACTACTGGCATAGAGAACGTTGAGATGAACAACCAGCCGGCTGTTACAGGCGTTTACTCTATCGACGGACGCTATCTCGGCAACGATGTTTCGAAGCTCGGCAAGGGTCTCTACATCGTTAACGGCAAGAAGATCGTTAAGTAAGCAGGTTCTATACATTATAATATAAAGCGAATGTTTGGTCAGCTGGCGGCTGACGAAGCATTCGCTTTTTTTATTTATTATTCGATATTTCCGCTACATTCTTCCGTATTACCTTACGGCGTTTCTTGTTTTGCGAAAAATATATTATCGTTTTTTTTGTTCTTTCCTATTTTTAGCGTATTTTTGCATAATCATATAGGCTGCACGCTGCAGTCTTGCTAAAACAAAGCTTATGCAAACAAGATGTCATCTCTCGGTAATCGCCCATAAGTTGGCGGCAAAGTATGGCGAACGCGCTGCATTCACCTATAAAGACTTTGGCTCTTCAGTATGGAAGAAGATCAGTTACAACCGCTTCTCGCAGTTGGTGAAGCAGGCGAGCAACGCCCTTCTCAATCTCGGTGCGAAGCCCCACGACAAGATAGCTGTGTTCTCGCAGAACTGTCTTCAGTATCTCGTTACCGACTTCGGTGCCTATGGCGTGAAGCTTGTGTCTATCCCGTTCTATGCTACAGCATCCGAGCAGCAGATACAATATATGATTAACGACGCTCAGGTGCGCTTCATCTTTGTAGGCGAGCAGGAGCAGTACGACAAGGCGCACCGCATCTTTGCGCTCTGCAACACGCTCGAGCGCATCATCGTGTTCGACCGCTCGGTGCGCATCTCCACGCACGACCCCGCAGCGCTATACTTTGACGACTTCCTGAAGCACGGCGAAGGACTGCCGCGCCAGTCGGAGGTAGAGCAGCTCTATAAGGAGGCGTCTATGGACGACCTCTGCAACATACTCTACACATCCGGCACCACCGGCGACTCGAAGGGCGTAATGCTCACCTACGGTCAGTACGACGCTGCGCTCGCAGCCAACGATGCCGTGGTGAAAGTCGGCGAGAACGACCGCATTATACAGTTCCTCCCCGTCACGCACATCTTTGAGCGTGGCTTCTCATACCTGGGCTTCTCAGAGGGAGCACACATTATTATTAATACCGACCCGCACGAGATACAGCAGTCGATGCGCGAGACCCATCCTACATGTATGTCTTCCGTGCCCCGTTTCTGGGAGAAGGTATATCAGGCAGTGAAGGAGAAGATTGAACGCTCGAGCTCGTTTCAGCAGAAGATGTTCCGCCATGCGCTCGAAGTGGGACGCCGCTACAATGTAGAATGCAAGATGCGCTGCAAGTGTCCTTCGCCCTGGCTCGCTATGGAGTACAAACTCCTCGACAAGATGATACTCAGCCTCGTGCGCAAGCAGATTGGCTTGGAGAACAGCAACCTCTTCCCGACAGCCGGCGCCCGCGTGTCGCCCGAAGTGGAGCGCTTTGTTCACTCCGTCGGCATCAACATGGTTGTAGGCTACGGACTCACCGAGAGTCTCGCCACAGTATCTTGCGACCGCGACAACAAGCCTTGCACTATAGGCTCCGTAGGACGTCCTATCGGTGGCATTGAGGTGAAGATCGGCGACGACGACGAAGTGCTGCTCAAGGGTCCGACCATCACAAAGGGCTATTATCACCGCGACGCAGCCAACAAGGATGCGTTCACCGAGGACGGCTTCTTCCGCACCGGCGACGCAGGCTATATAAAGGACGGCGAACTCTTCCTTACCGACCGCATCAAAGACCTCTTCAAGACCTCCAACGGCAAGTATATCGCGCCGCAGCTCGTAGAGTCGCTCATCCTCGTCGACAAGTATATCGACCAGGTGGCAGTCATCGCCAACGAGCGCAAGTTCGTCTCGGCGCTCATCGTGCCCGAGTTCCGCCTCGTAGAAGACTGGGCTAAGGAGCACGGCATCGAGTTCTGCTCGCGCGAAGACCTCTGCGCCAACCCGAAGGTGAACAAGATGATTCTTGACCGTGTCAAGACTCTGCAGCAGCAGCTCGCCCACTACGAGCAGGTGAAGCGCATCACGCTCATTCCGCACCACTTCTCGATGGAGTCGGGCGAACTCACCAATACGCTGAAGATACGCCGACCGGTGGTGTACAAGAACTACAAGAACGAAATTGATAAGATGTACGAAGAATAAAGTTGATGTGTTGTGATGTTGATATGGTGACAAATGTCAACACCTCAACATCACAACACCTCAACCTTTCTAATTATAGAAATATAGATGATCACTTCCGACCAACTGAAGGATGTGCTTGAGCGCGCAGATGCCCTCAAGCGCTATCTTAATATCGACCAGAAGAAAGTAGAATTTGAAGAAGAACAGCTCCGCACGCAGGCGCCCGACTTCTGGGAAGACCCTAAGCGCGCCGAGGAGCAGATGAAGAAGGTGAAGACGCTGGAGCGCTGGATAAAGGGCTACGCCCATGTGCGCCAGCTCGCCGACGAGCTGCAGCTCGCCTTCGAGTTCCATAAAGACGAACTCGTAACCGAAGAGGAGGTAGACGACGACTACTCGAAGGCAATCACCGCCATCGAAGACCTCGAGCTGAAGAACATGCTGCGCCAGAAGGAAGACCCTATGGACTGCGTGATGAAGATAAACTCCGGCGCCGGCGGCACCGAGAGCCAAGACTGGGCGCAGATGCTCATGCGTATGTACATGCGCTGGGCAGATGCTCACGGCCACAAGGTGACGATAAGCAACCTTCAGGAGGGCGACGAGGCAGGCATCAAGAGCGTCACGATGGAGATAGAGGGCGGCGAGTACGCCTACGGCTTTCTCAAGAGCGAGAACGGAGTGCACCGTCTTGTGCGTGTGTCGCCGTTCAACGCGCAGGGCAAGCGCATGACGTCGTTCGCTTCGGTGTTCGTGTCGCCGCTCGTCGACGATACCATCGAGGTGTATGTCGACCCGTCGAAGATTAGCTGGGACCTCTTCCGCTCGGGCGGAGCAGGCGGTCAGAACGTGAACAAGGTGGAGACGGGTGTACGCCTCCGCTATCAGTATACCGACCCCGACACGGGCGAGGAGGAGGAAATCCTCATCGAGAACACCGAGAGCCGCAAGCAGCTCGAGAACCGCAACAACGCCATGCGACTCCTCAAGTCGCAGCTCTACGACCGCGCCATGAAGAAACGTCTCGAAGCGCAGGCGAAGATTGAGGCAGGCAAGAAGAAGATAGAGTGGGGTAGCCAGATACGCAGCTACGTCTTCGACGACCGCCGCGTGAAGGACCACCGCACCAACTATCAGACCACCGACGTCGACGGCGTGATGGACGGCAAAATAGACGGGTTCATCAAGGCGTATCTCATGGAGTTCCCCGTGAGCGAGGAGGAGTAAGAGGGCTTCTGGGTTTTTCTATGGGGATAGGTCTTCTAGGGATGCTAGGTTTTCTAAGGGGCTAGGTTTTCTATGGATGCTAGGTTTTCTAGGTTTTCTAGAGGACTAGGCTTATTGGACTTAAAGAATAAACAATCAAAAAATCAAATAACTATGAGCCAGAAAAGTAATATGCGCCGCGCAAAGTATGCGGCAGAACAAGAGAAGAAAGCAAAGAAAGTAGTGAAAGGAATCATCTGGACGCTCGTCGGACTTACGATAGCGTACATGGTTTGGACCTTTACACAGTCTTAATAAGTAACAAAAAAGCGATGGGCGGGCGTATGTCTGCCCGTCGCCGCTTTAATAAGAAACAAGATATGAGTGGATTAGAAATAGAACGTAAGTTCCTTATACGTGAAGGCAGCGACTACAAGTCGGCTGCCTTTTCTCATAGCCGTATCAAGCAGGGATACATGCCCTGCCAGACGGCTACCGTGCGTGTCCGCACCCGCGACGACCGCTCCTGGCTCACCATCAAGAGTCATAGCGACCGTGCCGGACTCTCGCGCTACGAGTTCGAGAAGGAGATAACGAATGACGAGGCGGAACACCTCTTCGAGCTCTGCCGCGGCGGAGTGATAGACAAGTGTCGCTGGCTCGTGAAGTCGCCCGACGGGCGCCACACGTTCGAGGTCGACGAGTTCTTCGGCGACAACGCCGGACTCGTAGTTGCCGAGGTGGAGCTTGGCTCCGAGAACGAGCCGTTCGCAAAGCCCAGCTTCATCGGCGAGGAAGTGACGGGCGACCGCCGCTACTACAACTCGCAGCTGCTCGTACACCCGTATAAGGATTGGTAATAGGCTGCCTTCAAGGGGGTGCACTTGAGACAAGTGCACCCCCTAAAGATAGCATCCGTGAAAATCCGTGAAATCAGTGGGAGTATATCTCAGCAGAAAGAGAGAACCCCACGTTACTTCTGTCGTTCAAGATACTTCACCAGTCCCCAGCGCACAGAGCGCAGGCCGAACTGCTCGGTGTGTATATCCTCGGGCTTTATCCACATGCACTCCGCAGCGTCGTCGTTGGCGGCGAGCACTGACTCGTCCTCCACGTCACACTCGTAGAACATGTCGAGCGTAGGCAGTTCGATGCCGCTATAGCGATATACGTTAGGCAGCGAGAAAAGGTAGCGAGCTGCCGTCACCTTGAGGTTCGTCTCCTCCATCACCTCGCGCACAACACCCTCCTCCGACGTCTCGCCAATCTCGGTGAAGCCGCCAGGCAGGTCGAGCGTGCCCTTCGCCGGCTCCTGCTTGCGCAGCGTGACGAGAATCTCGCCCTTGCTGTTGCGTATGATAGCCACGTTGGCTGCACTCGGATTCATGAAATACTCGAAACCGCAGTTCTCGCATTTCCTACTTCTCGCACCGTTCTCTACAAAATGATGACTGCCGCAGCGTGGGCAGTACTCGAACTTCTCTAATGGATGCATTTCTATAATGTTAATTAATTATTACAAAGCGCTTTTTTGCACTGCAATATTACAAAAAAAGTGTTACCTTTGCAAATAAATATTCTAAAAACCAATCTTTGTAACAGAAATGAAATACTTCGCATACCCTATGCGCGGCTCTATGGTCGTGCTCAAGTCCGTAATACTCACTGTGTTCTGCCTCGTTCTCGCCGCTCCGGTGCTCGCTCAGCGCACCTTCGACGTGCAGCTCTGGCAGAAGAAAGCCCCCAACAACAATAGTTTGGGCGACACCGCATACGTGAAGGTGTACCTGCCCGAGAAAAAGCATGCCACGGGTCGCGCCGTAGTGATATGCCCCGGCGGAGGCTACGAGCATCTGGCTATGGGACACGAAGGCACCGACTGGGCACCGTTCTTCAACGACCAGGGCATTGCCGCCATCGTGCTCCACTATCGCATGCCAGCCGGCAACCCTAAGGTGCCCGTGAGCGATGCTGAGGAAGCCCTGCGCCTTGTGCGCCGCAACGCACAGGCATGGCACATCGATGCCGACAACGTAGGCATCATGGGATTCTCTGCTGGCGGACACCTCGCTTCTGCCGTCGCCACACTCTCAAAGGACGACGCCAAGCCCAACTTCCAGATACTCTTCTATCCCGTCATAACGATGCTCGACGGCTACTGTCATCAGGGCTCGCGCAAGAACCTGCTCGGCGAGCACGCACGCAAGAAGGACGAGCAGAAGTACTGCACCGACATGCAGGTGACACGCGTCACGCCGCACGCCTTCATCGCCCTCTCCGACGACGACCACGTGGTGCAGCCCATGAACGGCGTCAACTACTACGCCGAACTCTACCGCCACGACGTGCCCGCATCGCTCCACGTTTATCCCAGCGGCGGTCACGGCTACGGCTTGCGCACCAACTTCCGCTATCACATCGAGATGCTGCTCGACCTGAAAGCGTGGCTGCAGAGTTTCTAAAACGCATAAGTAGCGGAGGTCTCCGGCCTCCGCAGCACCCGGTCGATTGCTAATAATTCACTTCTTTCTGCTTGTTTTCCGAAAATAATGCGTAAGTTTGCATGTTAAAACAAGCAAACAAGAAAAACGACGATGAATATAATGACTAAAAAGATTGCTGCATTCACCTTCGCAGCACTTACAGCGCTCGGTTTCGCTTCGTGCAACGAGCGCAAGTTCCACGTAGAAGGCGCTATCGAGAACGCTGCCGACTCCGTGCTCTACTTCGAGAATATGGGTCTGAACGGTGTTCAGACAGTCGATTCCGTGAAGCTCTCTGCCGACGGCGCGTTCGCCTTCGATGGCAAGGCAGTCACAGCCCCTGAGTTCTACCGACTGCGTATCGCCGGACAAATCATAAACGTAGCCATCGACTCTACGGAGACCGTAACCGTGAAGGCGAAGTATCCCGCTATGGCTTCCGACTATGAGGTGAGCGGATCGGACGACTGCTCGCGCATCAAGGAGCTTGCTCTTATGCAGATGCAGCTTCAGCAGAGCGTCAACAGCATCGCTCGCAACCCGCTGCTCGGCGCCGACGCCGTGGCAGACAGCGTGCAGAAGGTGGTTGAGGCATACAAGACCGACGTGAAGACCCGTTACATCTTCAAGGCGCCGATGAAGGCTTCGTCATACTTCGCACTCTTCCAGACGCTCTATGCCGGCGGTCAGCCCATGCTCATCTTCAATCCGCGCACATCCGAGCAGGACGTTCGCGTCTTCGCAGCAGTGGCTACCAGCTGGGATGCGTTCTATCCCAACGCCGAGCGCGGCGCCAACCTTCACAACATCGCCATCGAAGGCATGAAGGAGGTGCGCATGCTGCGCAGCAAGGCTGAGGCGACGCTCGACCCCGCAAAGCTAAACACAAGCGGTGTGCTCGACTTTGCGCTCACTGACAACCGCGGCGCACAGCGCAGTCTCTCGTCGCTGAAGGGCAAGGTGGTGATGCTCGACTTCCACGTCTTCGCCACCGGCGAGTCGATGAAGCGCATCATGATGCTCCGCGAACTCTACAACAAGTATCACGCTCAGGGCTTCGAAATCTATCAGGTGAGCCTCGACGAGGACGAACACTTCTGGAAGACACAGACCGCAGCCCTGCCTTGGGTGAGCACACGCATGGACGAAGAGTCGCAGCAGGTGCTCCGACTCTACAACGTGCAGCAGGTGCCAACGTTCTTCCTGCTCGATCGCAACTGCAACGTTGTGAAGCGCGACGCACAGATAAAGGATCTCGACGCAGAAATAAAGGCACTGCTGTAATAGATTGTAACCAGAAACGCCCGAATGGTGCTGAAAATTCTCAAATTGAAAGCATTTTAAATAAAAGTGCTTTCAATTTGAAACTTTGTGCTAATTATTACGAAAATGCTCCGTCAATTCATTTGTATTTGCGCAAATAGTTGTAATTTTGCAGTCGTAATAATAATAGGAGCTGTTTCAGTGCTCCGCTTTAAGGTAAAAGGATAAGAAAAATGAGAAAGTCGGTAAGATTCACAAAGATGCACGGTGCAGGCAACGACTACGTCTACGTTGACACGCAGAAGTACGATGTGCCTGACCCGTCTGCGGCAGCCATCGCATGGAGCAACCGCCATACAGGCATCGGCAGCGACGGACTCGTGCTTATCGGCAAACCGTACGGCGGCGTTGACGCCGACTTCTCTATGCGCATCTTCAACGCCGACGGATCGGAGGCTAAGATGTGCGGCAATGCGTCGCGCTGCATCGCGAAGTATCTCTACGAGCGCCGACTCACCGACAAGACAACTATACGCCTGCAGACACTCTCGGGCGTAAAGATTCTGACGTTGCATCTCGCCGACGGCGAAAACGCTGGCGGCGGTTCGGACAATATACATAATAATAAGGTGGAGAGCGTAACCGTAGACATGCTTGCGCCCTCATTCCACGTGCCCGAGCAGTACGACGAGACGGCAGGCGATGCGCTTACCGTCGGTACGCGCACGTTCGACGGCACGTTCGTGTCGATGGGCAACCCCCACTTTGTATGCTTCGTCGACGATATCGACACGCTCGACGTGGCACGATACGGTTCCGCGATGGAGATAGCTTCGGCTTTCCCCGAACGCTGCAACATTGAGTTCGCCGAGATTAAGGCCGACGGCGCCATACGCACACGAGTGTGGGAGCGAGGCAGCGGCATCACTATGGCATGCGGCACTGGCGCCTGCGCTACAGCCGTGGCGGCAGCGATTGCGGGCAAGTCATCGCGTCGTAGCGCCATCATTATGGATGGTGGCATCTTACATATCGAATGGAATGAAGCCGACGGGCATGTCTATATGACAGGGCCGGCGGCTTTCGTCTTTGATGGAGAAATAGAAATTTAAAAATTACGATTTAGGATTTCAAGATAAAAATTTAGAGAGTATGGCATTGGTTAACGAACATTTCTTGAAACTCTCGAACAGCTATCTGTTCGCAGACATAGCCAAGAAGGTGAACGCCTTCAAGGTGTCGCATCCGCAGATGCGCGTCATCAGTCTGGGCATCGGCGACGTGACGCAGCCGCTGTGCCCCGCTGTGGTGGAGGCAATGCACAAAGCAGTAGACGAGATGGCGTCGGCAGACACGTTCCACGGTTATGGGCCGGAGCACGGCTACGACTTTCTGCGCGAGGCGATAATCAAGAACGACTTCGCACCGCGCGGCATACATCTCGACCCGAGCGAAGTGTTCGTCAACGACGGAGCAAAGAGCGACACGGGAAACATCGGCGAGATTGTGCGCTGGGATAACTCCATCGGCGTCACCGACCCGATTTACCCCGTATATATCGACTCGAACGTGATGTGCGGTAGAGCCGGAGTGCTCGAAGACGGTCGCTGGAGCAACGTCAACTATCTGCCATGCACCGCTGAGAACGGCTTCGTACCGCAGATTCCCGACCATCGCGTAGACATGATTTATCTCTGCTACCCGAACAACCCTACGGGAACCGTGCTCCCGAAGGCAGAACTGAAGAAGTGGGTGAAGTATGCGCTGGCTAACGACACGCTCATCTTCTACGATGCAGCCTACGAGGCGTACATCCAGGACGACGACATACCGCACTCTATCTACGAGATACGCGGCGCAAAGCAATGCGCCATCGAGTTTCGCAGCTACTCGAAGACGGCTGGCTTCACCGGCGTGCGCTGTGGCTACACAGTAGTGCCGAAGGAGGTGACAGCCGTGACGCTCGACGGCAAGCAGCGCATATCGCTCAACCATCTTTGGGAGCGCCGCCAGTCGACAAAGTTCAATGGAACGAGCTACATATCGCAGCGCGCCGCCGCTGCAATCTATACGCCGGAAGGCAAGCGCCAGGTGCGCGACACGATAGCCTACTACATGCGTAACGCCGAACTGATGTGCGAGTCGCTCACGCAGATGGGCTTCGAGGTGTTCGGCGGTAGAAACGCTCCCTATCTCTGGGTGAAGACGCCGCACGCCATCGACTCGTGGCGATTCTTCGAGCAGATGCTCTATGCCGTGGGCGTGGTCTGCACACCGGGCGTTGGCTTCGGACCGAGCGGCGAGGGCTATGTGCGCCTCACTGCCTTCGGAAAACGCGAAGACTGCGAGGAGGCGATGCAAAGAATAGGCGAGTGGGTGCGCTCCACCCACTAAACACTTGTGAAGCGAGTGTCGGACACATACAACGAGAAACAATAAAAACAATATAACGACTAAATACCCAATTAGACAATGGCAAATTTAAGATTTGAGGTTGTAGCCGAGGCTTTCAACAAGAAACCAGTTGAAGTGATTACGCCGATAGAACGTCCGTCGGAGTTCTTCGGCAAAAACGTGTTCAACCGTGCGAAGATGTACAAGTATCTGCCGCGCGAAGTGTACGAAAAGCTCATCGATGTCATCGACAACGGTGCGCGTCTCGACCGCTCCATAGCCGACGCTGTGGCTAAAGGCATGAAGCAATGGGCAGACGAGAACGGCGTCACTCACTACACACACTGGTTCCAGCCGCTCACCGAGGGCACTGCCGAGAAGCACGACGCCTTCATCGAGCACGACGGCAAGGGCGGAATGATAGAGGAGTTCTCTGGCAAGCTGCTCGTACAGCAGGAGCCTGACGCAAGCTCGTTCCCGAACGGCGGCATACGCAACACCTTCGAGGCACGCGGCTATTCGGCTTGGGACCCCACATCGCCGGTGTTCATCATCGACGACACGCTCTGTATCCCTACCATCTTCATCTCTTACACCGGCGAGGCGCTCGACTATAAGGCTCCGCTCCTGCGTTCGCTCCACGCCGTGAACGAGGCGGCTACGGCTGTCTGCCACTACTTCTACCCGGAGGTTAAGAAGGTCATCTCCAACCTCGGTTGGGAGCAGGAGTACTTCCTCGTTGACGAGGGACTCTACTCGGCACGCCCCGACCTTATGCTCACCGGTCGTACGCTCATGGGCCACGACTCGGCTAAAAACCAGCAGATGGACGACCACTACTTCGGCGCTATCCCCGAGCGTGTGCAGGCGTTCATGAAGGATCTTGAGATTCAGGCGCTTGAGCTTGGCATCCCTTGCAAGACTCGTCACAACGAGGTGGCGCCCAACCAGTTCGAGTTGGCACCGATCTTCGAGGAGACCAACATCGCCATCGACCATAACATGCTTCTCATGTCGCTCATGAAGAAGGTGGCTCGCCGCCACGGATTCCGCGTTCTGCTTCACGAGAAGCCGTTCGCAGGCATCAATGGTTCGGGCAAGCACGAGAACTGGAGTCTCTCTACAGACACCGGTGTGCTGCTCCACGGACCTGGCAAGACTCCGGAGGACAACCTCCGCTTCATCGTCTTCATCGTAGAGACATTGATGGCTGTATACAAGCACAACGGACTCATCAAGGCGTCTATCATGAGCGCTACAAACGCTCACCGTCTCGGCGCTCACGAGGCTCCTCCAGCTATCGTTTCGTCGTTCCTCGGACGCCAGCTCACAGAGATTCTCAGCCATATCGCCGCTTCTGACAAGGACGAACTCTTCGACGTGGCAGGCAAGCTGGGCTTGAAGCTCGATATCCCTGAAATTCCAGAACTTCTCATCGACAATACCGACCGCAACCGCACATCGCCTTTCGCCTTCACCGGCAACCGCTTCGAGTTCCGCGCCGTAGGTTCCGAGGCTAACTGCGCGTCGGCAATGATCGTGCTCAACACCGCCGTTGCTGAGGCTCTGCAGTCGTTCAAGCAGCGCGTAGACGCTCTCATCGAGAACGGCTCTGACAAGGTGAGCGCCATTCTCGACGTCGTTCGCGAGGATATCCACACCTGCGCACCGGTTCACTTCGAGGGCAACGGCTACTCTGAAGAATGGGTAGAGGAGGCTAAACGTCGCGGTCTCGACTGCGAGACTTCGTGCCCGAAGGTGTTCGAGCGCTACCTCGACGAGGATTCTATCCGTATGTTCGAGAGCCAGAACGTGATGACACGCAAGGAACTTGAGGCTCGCAACGAGGTGAAGTGGGAGACCTACACCAAGAAGATTCAGATTGAGGCACGCGTCTTCGGCGACCTCTCTATGAACCATATCATCCCTGTCTGCACTCACTATCAGAGCCGTTTGGCTAAGAACGTGCAGAGCATGTACGATATCTTCCCGAAGGAGACAGCCGACAATCTCACTTCGCGCAACAAGAAGATTATCGAGGAGATTGCCGAGCGCACTCAGATTATCGAGAATGGAGTAGAGGAGCTGGTTGAGGCTCGCAAGGTGGCTAACCGCATTGAGGACGAGCATCTTAAGGCCATTGCATACCACGACACCGTAGCTCCGAAGATGGACGAGATTCGTTACCACATCGACAAACTCGAGCTTATCGTGGCTGACGAACTCTGGACGCTCCCGAAGTATCGCGAACTGCTCTTCGTACGCTAATATAGGAGCCTAATACATTTAGCTCTTAAAATCCGTTTAATCCGTTTAATCCGCTGTTTGTTACTTGTTTAACAACTGACCAAGCGGATTAAACGGATTTTTTATTGTGATATAATCTGATTTAAAACCTACCTTTTCATGCTCGCCGAATATTGTTTTTTGAAAAAAATGATAGGTCAGCTTAATTTCCCGCCTCCATAATTCTTATAATGTATAAAGCACGCCGCAAACGGGCATGCACAATACGAAAATAACATAGTATAAACAACTAAAAAAACAAGAATTATGAAACGAGTATTCAATCTTTTGGTGGTAGACGAGAGTGGCAGCATGGAGATTATCCGTAAGCAGGCATTGGTGGGCATCAACGAGACCCTTGAGACAATACGCAAGATGCAGAAAGCGCACAGCGAACTTGAGCAGCGCGTGACGCTCATCACCTTCGACAGCACGCACAGGAACATGTTTTACGACAACGTGCCGGCAGACAATGTATGCAAACTCAGCATGCGCGATTACCGTCCGTGCGGTGGTACACCGCTCTACGACGCCATCGGCATGGGCATCGCGAAGATCAACGCGCAGGCTGCTGAGGGCGACAACGTGCTCGTCACCATCGTCACCGACGGCGAGGAGAACTGCAGCGAGGAGTACAGCTTGCGTATGATAAAGAACCTCATCGAGAAACTGAAGAAGCAGGGATGGACATTCACCTTCATCGGCACCGACAACCTTGATGTTGAGGCTATAGCGGCTGACATGGGCATCGACAACCACCTTTCTTTCAAAGAGGACGAGGAGGGCACGAAGAAGATGTTCGCCTGCGAGAATCGCTCGCGAGCACGTTATTGCGCTTGTGTGGCGAAGGGAGAGGCTATGCCGAATGGCGACTTCTTTGATAAATAAAGGAAGTAACGAGAGCTGTTTTAGTTGAGAATTGAAAGTTGAGAGTTATGATTACCTATGTTATATCTCATACAAAAGAGTTAACTGCAAAACATATCATAACTCTCAACTTTCAACTCTCAATTCTCAACTGAGATAACTCTCAATTCTCAATTCTCAACTGGAGAAGCTCTCAACTATATAAGCACTTCCCAGAAGCTCTCCGGCAACCAGATGTTCTCCACGTTGCACGCATTTTCGAATAGCGGCGCGATATCCTCGGGCTCGAAGCCCGCTATGCCGCAGCCGACAGGCGTCACGAGGAACGTCAGTTCAGGGTGCTTCTTGGCATAAGCGATGAAGTCGTTCACGTACGGGCGTATCGTCTCCGTGCCGCCCTGCATCGTGGGGATGGCGTAACTTCTGCCCTGCATACCCACGCCATTGCCCATCACGGCTCCGAAGCGCAGACGCGCAATGCGAGCAGCCCCACCGCCGTGCATTCCGGCGAGGTTGCTGCCAAAAACAAACACTTGGTTTTCCTGCAAATCGTCAATCCACTCTGGAGTGACGCGTCCTTTCCTCTTTTTATCCATATCTCTAAATATAAAGTCTCGATTTGCGCCAGCAGAAAGACTGGGCATTATAGAACAGCGTTTGTCTGCCATGTATTCCTCGTGTTCCGTTGGCAATCCGTATTTGTTCGTCACGAAATAGCGCTTGAAATATGGCACCACCACATCGTGCATCATGCGGTTGTATCGCTCCGTCACGGCTGGCTGACTGATGCCGAGCTGCGCCGCAATCTCCTTGCCCTTAAATCCCTCTACGAAAAGCATTTGCAGAATTATAGAGTTGCGGCTGTCGCGTCCGTAGTAAGTGCGGCATATCTCGTCGATTGTGCCGCGGAAGTCCTCCGCGAACTCGTAGTCGTTCACGTCGAACTTTAGGCGCGTGTTGCCCATCCGCTCCTCCAGACTCTCCATCAGCCGTTCCTTCTTCAGACCCTTCAACTTGTCGAGCACCAGGAAGCGGAACCCGTTCACCATCCATGTCTTCAGCGACATCGACGGCTTGCGGTCCTCCAGCTGGCGGAAGTCGTGCTTGATGAGCGCAAGGTAATACTCATGCGCCAGCGAGTAGAAATCCATGCCCGGCTTATACTGCAAGTCATAGCGCCTGTCGTATATGCAGTACGCCACGCGGCAGTATCCGTAGAAATATTCCTTCACGATATGCTCGTCAGCGTTGCGGAACCCCTCTAGAATCTCGTCGTCGGTGAGCTGCGCAACATTCTTGTCCGTTTTCTTCATAGCAGTTTTTCGTTTCTTGTTAGGTTTTTATAGTGTAAAGTTACTAACAATAAACATTTGCGACAAGTTTTGAATACTGTTTTTCCAACTCTGCAAGTTTTTTCCTTTCTCGCCTGCATATAATATTATAATGTGTACGCCCACAATTATG
>SAMEA3663124__coassemble_166_pt1 | contig 24737 bp, 17 predicted proteins | sample SAMEA3663124__metabat2_low_PE_015 | metagenome-assembled genome bin SAMEA3663124 (sample SAMEA3663124) | pig gut metagenome | biome: pig gut; feature: pig-associated habitat; material: faeces | place: Denmark | collected 2012
CACGCAGCCACTAACCTCCAGGGGGTGCAGCTGTCTCAGCTGCACCAACAAAGCAGACGGCATTCATTTGCCTGATTGGTGCACTTCTTGCTCGGTTAGTACACTTCTTGCTCTGGCAAGCGGCAAAGCTGAGCGGAGACAAGTGCACCCCCTGAAAATAGCATCCGCGTTCTGTCAAACTTAGAGTTTAATCCGCTTGTTTATTCAACGCACCCATCGAATCCGTTTAATCAGTTTAATCCGCTGTTAAAATTCCACAGCAAGAAAATCCGATTAATCCGCTTTCAATTCATCGCACCATAACCATCTGTGTGCATCTGTGATATCCGTGGGAGAACATAGCAGCAGAAGGTTCTGTGAATTCGGCGTGTTCTGTGGGAGAATAATAATACAGAAGGCTGCGTGGGTACGGCAAGAATGCCGTACCCTCCTACATTAGCATCCGTTTAATCCGCTTGCTTGCTGCGGCGGCAGTATACCGCCGCTACGGATAGCTATGCCCCCTTGGAGCTATCCTACAACCCCACGCCCCACTTCTTCAGCTGCTCGAAGTCGATGTCGGCGAAGCCGGCTTGCTTCAGCGTTACGGAACGGTTGTGGTCGTTGAGGTAGCGGCGAGCGCCGCAGCGGTATGTAGGATTGGCGAGCGAGAGCGGCATCACATCGGCGACGCACGACGCACTGATGCCTGCGATGGAGAGCATCGTCGGGAAGACAGACGCGCTCGACTGCACATCCTTCTCGCGGTTGGCGTTGAGCGCTGCGACAACAGCAGGATACTCCGCACGGTAGGAAGCCGAGGTCCAGACAAGGAGCGGCACATGTATGCCGTGCGACGCCGGCGTGGGCGAAGCGTGGAGGAAGCGCTTGCGATAGTCGTCGAAGATGTTCTCGCCGTGGTCGGACGTGTAGAGCATTGCCGCCTGCGCCCCACTCTTGCCGAGCATCGTGATGATGCTGTGCAGCACGAAGTCGGTCTGACAGATGGTGTTGTCGTAGGCGTTGATGAGCTGCGCGCGGTTCTTCGGCTCAGCCTCCGTCGGCGTGTCGGGCAGGAACTTGGCGTGACTCTGCGGATAGCGGTCGCGGTAGTTGAAGTGCGAGCCGTACGTATGCAGCACGATAAGCTCCTTCTTGCGCTTCTTGGCGAGGATGTTCTTCACGTAAGGCAGCAGACGCTCGTCGCTGGTCTGCGCCGTCACGTCGCCAGTGATGACGCTAACAGCCGAGCGGATGAACACGAAGTCGTCGGCCTCATCGCCGAAGAAGTCGATGAACGAGTGGTTGGGCTGCTGGTTGGAGATGAAAGAGGTGTGGAAGCCTGCCTCGCGGAACGCCGTGATGAGGCTTTTTTCGCGGTACAGACGTGCGTGGTTCTCGGCAGAAGCCGCAGCGAGCAGCATCGGCACACTCTTGTGCGTGGTGTTCGACTGCGAGAGCACATGGCGGAACACGCTGAGTCCGTCGGTCTTTGAGAGCAGCGGATTGGTCTCGCGCTCGTAGCCGTAGAGCTGGAAGTTGTCGGCGCGTGCCGTCTCGCCTATCACGAGCACATACACCTCGGCAGAGTCGGCGTCGTGAGCCGAACGGGCATTGAAGCGGAAAGAGGCTACATCCTTGCGGTAGTCGGCTACACGTCCGCTCTCGCGGCAGGCGAGGTAGAGGTTGTAGAAGATGTTGGCTGGATAGACATGATCCTCGGCACGATAGTCGAAGTCGCTGTCCTTAGGATAAGCCGCGTAGCACAGCGCTATAAGCACGGCGCCCGCAGCCATACCGCACCATGAGTAGCGGCGCACACGCTTGAGGAACGCTACGTCCTCGGTGCGATGGCGTGCCCACGACATTGCGGCGAGCACGAGCAGCGGCAGGTAGAGGATGAACACGGTAGCCACAGCAGGCACGAGGTTGTTGAGCAACTCCATCGCCTCGCCGGGGTTGGTGGTGACGAGGTTGAGGAACATGTCGACGGCTATCACGCCGCGACCGAAGAGGTAGAGCAGCACTATCTGGAAGGCTGCGAAGAAGACGATGAGGAAGAGGAACCACACCTGGCGTCCCGTCTTCTTGGAGAGCGTCATCAGCAGCGCGTAGAGCGATACGGGCAGCACGACGTTGGCTACGCAAGCCAGCACGGGCATGTGCTCGGTGAAGCAGAGCGCCACGTTGGGGACAGCGAGCGAGAGCACGATGTAGAAGAAAAGGAAACGGGGAGAGGTGAGGAGACCTAATATCTTTTTCATAAGAATATACTTTAAATAAAGAGGTTGGGTTTAGTTGAGAGTTTTTTTAGTTGAGAATTTAGAGTTGAGAGTTGAGAGTTATGATTACCTTGAGAATCTCAAGAAGGCGCAAGCTGTAGTACATATCATAACTCTCAACTCTCAATTCTCAACTCTCAACTGAGGGAACTCTCAACTAAATATTAGAATGCTTCGTTGATATTGAATATAAAGCTGTGCTGTCCCGACTTACCGAAGCCGTAGTCGAGTCGCACGTTGACATTCTTCTTGAACTCCCAGCGGTAGCCCACGCCCATGTTCGGCAGTATGTGCTTCCACTCTATCTTGCTGAACTTCGGGAAGATGGTGCCGGCGCCTACCCACGCCACCACGCCGTTGCGCTTCCACACATGCTGTCGCAGCTCCACCTGCGCCTCCATCTTATGGTTGTCGCGGTAGCGGCCCTGGTAGTAGCCGCGCATCGAGTAGCTGTCGCCGAGCTGCGCGAGCATCGACCACTCCACTTCGCCGAAGTTGAGCTGCGTGCGGAAGTCGGCAGCGAGCGTAGCACCGCGCCAAAGATGCGTGTAGCCGTTGATGCGGAAGTCGGTGGTGTAGGAGTTGTACTTGTTGCCGATGAACTTCGGGCGCATCAGCTGCATGAACTGGATGTACATGCCTCGCTTCGGCGCCGTGAGGTTGTCGCGCGTGTCGTAGATGGCAGTCACGCCCGCACCGAAGTTGAGAGTCTCCGGGCGTTCGCCGCCAAGCAGTTCTTTGCGGTCGAACTTAGTGCCGCGCACATAGTCGAAGTCTACGGTCGGACCGATGAAGAGGTTGTCGGCGGTGCGTATCAGCCAGTCGGCTTTGAACTGCGCCTGCCAGCGCTTCATCTTGCTCTTGTTGGCGTCCGCATTGCCCATGTCGTAGCCCCATCCCCAGATGTAGCACGGGAAGGAGTAGAAATAGACCGTGTAGTTGAGGCGGTGGGTGTCGCGCGGGAACTTATGTGTGCCGCGCACGCCGAGCATGTAGAAGCCCACGGTAGAGACATCGCCGAAGAGCGACACGTTGCTCGGAGCCGAGAGCGAGTCGGCAGGGTCTGTACGGTAGAGACCGGCAGCCACGAGTCCGATGCCGAACTTGGTGTCGGAGCTGTAGTGGGGTCCGCCTATCACGCTGAAGTCGAAACGCTTGTTCTTCTTCTCCTTGTTGGCGTCGTTGAAGTAGGCAAGGAAGCGGTTGAAGAGGTTTTTCTTCGGCTTCGCCACCGTTGCACTGTCGGCAGCCAAAGGCACGTCTGCGGCAGGCGCAGCAGCTACTGCGGTAGTGTCAAAACAGAACGGCTCTGTAGCCCGAGCGGGCTGCAGAGCTATCGTAAAGAGTAAGAAAAGAATCGCTTTTAAGGGGCGCATAACCTTGTTTTTTATTAATAATTAAATAGTATTCTTGGCTTAAGAAGGCTCGGATATCTCAACACCTCACCATCTCAACACCTCACCATCTTAATACACCAGTCCTACGTTGTCTACCCAGAAGGTGTTGCCCACGGTGCCTACGTAAGCACCGCCGTGGCTCGACGAGAACTGCAGCACGATGTGCGTCGGTGTGGCGTCGGCATCAGCCCAGCCGGTCTCCTTCACCAGCACGCTCTTGCCCTTGGAGTTGCGAGCGTAGTCGGTAGAACGCAGACCCATCATCGAAGCGTCGTAGAACGACTTGCCGGTGATGTTGCCGTAGTGAATCTCGTAGGTGGCGTCCTCAACCCATCCGTTGGTCGACTTGCCGTACTTTACCACTACGGTGCCCACGCGCTGCGCGGTGATGTTGCCATGCGCATCCTCGTGGCGACGCTGCAGAAGCAGAAGAGCCACGCAGTAGTCCTTGCCAGGCACAGTGGTCACCTTAGAGAAACCAGTCTGACGGATGCGGTTGGCGTTGCCCGGCACATGCACACGGTAGTCGAAGCGCAGAGCCTTGGGACGAAGAGTGAACGGAATGCCGAAGTTAAGCGCCTTCGGACCTTCCTTGGTGCCGGTGATAGGCTCCTTCATGTCGCCGAGGAAGATGCTGCCGGCGGCGAGCACCTTAATATTAATAAGACCAAGCACCTTGCAGGTCTCGATGTGGGTGGTCATTTTGACGCAATGTCCCGATCCGCGGTTGTCGCGATACACCGAATTGTTGGTCTTCGTGATGCCCGAAACCTTAGCCATCACGTTGCTCGTGCCCCAAGGCGATCCGCCGAGGTTCACGTATGGGTTGTTGCCATTCAGGGCTCTGTTTGGTCCAATCTCGTAGAGTGTCTTTGTGTTGCCACCGATGACAGCCGACTCGTGAATCTGACGTGTCACCCATGTGTCGAAATTGCCGTACTTGAACAATACGAACTTTCCTTCCGCACTGGCTGAAAGACTACATAAAACGCAAAGCATTGTCACAATGCTGCTCTTGAACATTAATTTTTTCATCTCCTAATTATTATATATGTTGTTACTATTTCATTACAACTGATGTTGTAGTTTCAATGACTACTACTATTACAGTTTGGTTGCAAAGCCGTTAAAAGCCTTGTCGTTAGGCGCAAAGATATACAAAAAAGGCAAATGCGAAAACTTTTTTATTACAAAAGTTTTCCATTTGCCTTAATATTTAATGTCTGTCAACACTTCGAAAGAAATAAAGACGACTTTTAGTAGCTTTTAAGCCAACCGTTTTTACTTGCCCGTAATCACTTCTACCGCCTTGCTCACGATGTGGTTCTGCTCGTTCATCAGGCGGAAGTATTCGTTCATATCCCAGATGTCGCGGGCTATGAGCGCCTTCAGTTGCAGACGCAGCATGGGGAGCGTACGCTGGCGCTCGGCGTCGTCGCGAGGCTTCACCTTCTGGCGCTCGGCTTCAGCGAAGAGCGTGTCTACCATCGCCTGCGGCACCTCGAAACGCTTCATGTAGTCGTCGAACTTCGCGTACTTTGCCTTCAACTCGTCGCGGTGGTCCTCAACGTATCGCAGCGTTGTGTTGATAACGAGCGAGCGGGCTACGAGCTGGCGGTGGAACGCTGTGTACTGTGTGGTGTCGAGCGGCACGAACACGTCGGGCATAATGCCTCCACCGCCATACACCGTGCGGTGCTTGCGCAGAGTGTAGCAGCGCAGCGAGTCGTTGAAGTGTATCGAGTCGGCAGAGTAGAGTTCACCGTGCTTGAAGCGCTTCTCTATATCCTGCGCGTAGTCTTCCTTCTCGCCCTTCTCGTATGGCTTCTGTATGCAGCGGCCCGAGGGCGTATAGTAGTGGGCTACGGTGAGACGTATCATCGAACCGTCGTCGAACTCGATAGGACGCTGCACCAAACCCTTGCCGAACGAGCGGCGGCCTATCACGGTTCCGCGGTCCTGGTCTTGGATGGCGCCGGTGACGATCTCGGCTGCCGACGCCGAATACTCGTTGATGAGCACGCATACCTTGCCCTTCTCAAGGCGTCCACCGCCACCTGCGTTGTACTCCTGGCGCTTCTGGGCGCGTCCCTCGGTATACACTACGAGGTCGCCCTTCTGCAAGAACTCCTCAACGATGCGCACAGCCGACTGCAAGTAGCCGCCGCCGTTGTCCTGAAGGTCGAGGATAAGGTCGCGCATGCCGGCTTTCTGCAGCGAGTCGACTGCGGTCATGAACTCGCCGTATGTGGTTGCACCGAACGAACCGATGCGAACGTAACCCACGTGCGGACGTATCATATAGTAGGCGTCGAGCGTGTGTACGGGTATCTTCGCACGCGTTACGGTGAACGTGAGCAGGTCGGGCACGCCGCGACGCTTCACGCCGAGCTTCACCTTCGACGAGCGCGGACCGCGCAGGCGGCGCATTATCTCCGAACGCTCCATCTTCACACCCGATATGGTTGTGTCGTTGACGGTGATGATGCGGTCGCCGGCAATGATGCCTACTTTCTCTGAAGGGCCTTTGCGTACGGGCTGGATGATGAGCAGCGTGTCGGAAATCATGTTGAACTGCACGCCGATGCCGTCGAACGATCCCTGCAGAGGCTCGTTGAGCGACTTTGTCTCCTTCGCCGTAGTGTACGACGAGTGGGGGTCGAGCTTCTCAAGCATGCCGCGTATGCCGTCCTCTACGAGCTTCTGGTCGTCTACCGAATCGACATAGAGATTGCTGATGGCGAGCTCTGCTATCTGGAGCTTCTTGAGCGGATTGACGCGCTGTGCGAACGTAGCTACGCACAGCAAAAGAAAAACCAACGCACCCACTCCCGTCTTTAACGAGAATGAGTGCGATGCGTTATGTTTGTGATTATTGGTACGTTTCATAATCTGATTGTTTTGTTATTCCATGTCTTCCTCGGGCAGATCTTCCTCCACAACAAGGTTGTCGATGATGAAGTTCTGTCGCTCCATGGTGTTCTTGCCCATGTAGTATTCGAGGAGCTTCTGCACCTGGTCGGTCTTGTGCAGCGTAACCTGCTCAAGTCGCATCTCGGGACCTATGAAATGGGCAAATTCTTCTGGCGAGATCTCGCCCAGACCTTTGAATCGTGTTATCTCAGGGTCGGGACCGAGGTCGCGTATCGCCTGCTGGCGCTCGTCCTCGCTGTAGCAGTAGCGAGTTATGAAGTCGCCCTTCTTCTCCTTGCCCGTAAGACGCGCGTCGGCGTCTGCCACAACATTCTTGTTCTTAATCTTGGTGCGGCGGTTGCGCACGCGGAACAGCGGAGTCTGCAGCACATAGACGTGTCCTTTCTTGATAAGGTCGGGGAAGAACTGCAGGAAGAACGTGATGATGAGCAGGCGTATGTGCATACCGTCCACATCGGCATCGGTTGCCACTATCACCTTATTATATCTGAGCGTATCGAGTCCGTCCTCAATGTCGAGCGCAGCCTGCAGGAGGTTGAACTCTTCGTTCTCGTACACCACCTTCTTTGTCAAGCCGTACGAGTTGAGCGGCTTTCCGCGCAGCGAGAACACCGCCTGAGTGTTCACATCGCGACTCTTTGTGATAGATCCGCTGGCAGAATCGCCCTCGGTGATGAAGATAGAAGACTCTTCCTTGCGGTCGTTCTTCGCGTCGGAGTAGTGGATGCGACAGTCGCGCAGCTTGCGGTTGTGGAGGTTTGCCTTCTTGGCGCGTTCGCGAGCCAATTTGGTGACACCAGCCATCGCCTTGCGCTCACGTTCGCTCTCGGTTATCTTCTGCTGCATCACCTCCGCAACATCGGCGTGTATATGCAGGTAGTTGTCTACCTCGAGCTTCACGAAGTCGCCCACGTACTTGTTGATGCTTTCTCCGCCCGGCGCCATCTGAAGCGAACCGAGCTTAATCTTTGTCTGGCTCTCGAACATAGGTTCTTCTACGTTCAGCGCCACGGCAGCCACGAGTCCGTTGCGTATGTCGGTGAACTCGTAGTTCTTGCCGAAGAACTCCTTGATGGTTCTTGCTATATGCTCCTTGAAAGCGCTCTGATGGGTGCCGCCTTGTGTGGTGTGCTGTCCGTTCACGAACGAGTGATACTCCTCGCCATACTGGTTGGTATGCGTGAAAGCTATCTCGATGTCCTCACCCTTCACGTGTATTATGGGGTAGAGCGGGTCGGTAGTCATCGTGTCGGTGAGCAGATCTGCCAAGCCGTTGCGCGAGAGGATGCGCCGACCGTTGTACATAATCGCAAGACCTGAGTTGAGATATGTGTAGTTGCGCAGCATTGTCTCCACGAAGTCGTCGTGGAACGAATAGCCTACGAACAGTGTGGGGTCGGGTTCGAAGAAGATATACGTGCCGTTTTCGTCAGCAGAGTCCTCGGTGATGTCCGACTTGAGGTTGCCGCGCTCGAACTTGAGCGCACGCACCTTTCCGTCGCGGTACGACTTCACCTCGAAATGTGCCGAGAGGGCGTTCACCGCCTTCACGCCAACGCCGTTCAGACCCACACTCTTCTTGAACGCCTTCGAATCGTACTTGCCGCCGGTGTTAAGCACGCTGACAGCCTCTACGAGCTTGCCCTGCGGAATGCCGCGACCATAGTCGCGCACCGACACACGCAGGCGGTCGTCGATGTCTACCTCTATGCGCTTGCCGGCATTCATCTTGAACTCGTCGATAGAGTTGTCGATTACTTCCTTCAGAAGCACATAGATGCCGTCCTCGGGCAACTGACCGTCGCCCAAGCGACCGATATACATACCAGGACGTGTACGCACATGCTCCATGTCGGAGAGGTGGCGTATGTTGTCGTCGGTATACTGAACTGTGGGTTGAATGTTTTCTTCCATTTTATTTCTTTATATCTTATAGCATCCTAAACGATTGTGACAGCACCAAGGATGCTATCCGATTTAAATGTTCTTTTTATAGCATCTGCGGCGCTTGTGTATCTCGCGGTTGAGATACTGCCACTGTCCCTGAACCTTCATGTTGGTTTCCATCTCGACGTGGGTCTCTCCCCACTTGAAGCCGAGGCGCTGGTAGCGCGGGATGAGGTCGTAGAAGAGCAGAGCGTTGGCACCTTTCTGACGGTATTCGGGCAGAATGCCTACGAGCAGAAGGTCTACGACGTCGGTCTTGTGGAACTTCAGCGCACGCAGTATGTGCCACCAGCCGAAGGGGAAGAGCTTTCCGCCGCACTTCTGCAGGGCGTGTGCGAGCGAAGGTATGGAGATGCCCACACCAACCACCTTATGGTCGGGTGTGTTCCAGTCTTCGATGATGGTGATGAGGTCGAGGTCTGCCATGGGCAGATACATCTTCACGTACTGTTCTATCTGTCGGTCGGTGAGCTTCGAGTAGCCATAGAGGTCCTTGAAGGTCTCGTTCACTACATTGAATATCTTCTTGCCGTATCCGTTCTCGCCGTATATCTCATTGCGCTTCAACTTCTTCACCTGCAGGTTGTAGCGCTTCTGAATCATCTTCGCGATGGTTGCATACTTCTCGGGCATCTCTTCGGGCACGTAGAGCTTGTACTCTACGTAGTCGTTGTCCTTCTCCCATCCGCCCATGCGGTCCATGTGCTCAGGATAGTAGGGATAGTTGTAGGCAGTAGCCTGAGTGCCGAGCTGGTCGTAGCCTTCGAGGAGCATTCCTTCGGGGTCCATGTCGGTGAATCCGAGCGGACCAACGATTTCCTTCATTCCTTTCTGCTTGCCGTAGTCTTCTACAGCCTTGAGCAGGGCTGTAGACACCTCGATGTCGTCGACGAAGTCGATCCATCCGAAGCGCACCGACTCGCGCTCCCACTTCTTGTTGGCGCTGTGGTTGATGATGGCAGCCACACGACCTACCATCTTGCCGTCGCGGAACGCCATGAAATACTCTGCCTCGCAGAAGTCGAAGGCTGCATTCTTGTCCTTACTAAAGGTCCTCATCTCGTCGAAGTAGAGGTTGGGCACGTCGTAAGCATTACCTTTATAGAGGTCGTAATGAAAATTAACGAACTGGCGAAGGTCGCGGCGCGACTCAACTTTCTTAATCTCTATTGCTGACATTTTTATTGATTTATTCTTTCATTTTTTGTTTGATATACGTCGCCCGATTGTCACTTCGGGCGATGGATACATCTTTATAAATAAAGCCTTAAGGATGCAAAAGTACGGAAATTTGCTCAAACAGACGAAAATATGCTAAATATTTATTGATATTTATGAGAAATCAGCAGTATATGTTCGTCTTCAGCGGTGGTTGTAGCGAATATATACACGTCGCCGCCGTCTTTGAGTTTGAGGCGCTTGCGCAGTTCGGCTACGGAGAGCGGGAAGTTGCGTGTGGCGATATTGGCTTTCTCGATGCCTGCCAGCGCCTGGCGCAGCTCGCGCTTGTTGAGCGTTGTGACGCGCTCTATGCTGAAGCTCCTGCCAGGGAAGCCGTCGACGGGCTCTGCAGAAAGGAAGAGGTGGCTGTTGCGGCTGACGGGCGACACGCCGTAGGCTGCGGCAAGCTCGTCGAAGCAGCCCGCCTTCATAATTGAGGCGTTGGGCTCATGCAAGAATTTTGAGTTTTGAGTTTTGAGTTTTGAGTTGGGGGCTGGGCGGGAGGCGCCTGGGGCGTAGACGAAGAGAGAAGCAGAAAGGCTAGGCGTGCTAGGGTGGCTAGGAGAACTAGGTTCACTAGAAAAGCTAGAACAGCTAGAACTACTAGAACCGCTAGAACCGCCAGAAAGACCAGCCTCCCCAGAGCCTCCTCCCGCTTCGAGGTCTGCGCAGAACACCTTCAGCTCGCTTACTATCTCTTCAGACAGCACGAGCAGCAGCTCTTTGCACTCGCCGCCCACCGACACGATATGCACCTCGCGCACCGTGCCCTGCAGGTCTTCTACAGCCTTGTGCCAGTCGAGCATGGGCGAGAGCTTGAGCATCGTGAAGCGCGACTTCTTGAGAAGCTGCGGCAGTAGCTGCACAACGTCGGGCGTGCAGTCGGCAAGCATGACGGTCTTGGCGCCGTGCTGGTCGCGGCGCGCAGGGTCAAGGAATATCATTGTCTGCATATCGAGCGTAGAGAGATAGTCGACGGCGTCGGCGCAGACCACCTTTGCGTTGTCGATGCCGAGCAACGGCAGGTTGTGCTCCACCATGTGGCAGAGCTGCGCGTTGCGCTCTACGTATGTGGCTGAGGCGAAAGCGCAGGAGGTGAACGAGAAGTCGACACCGAAACCGCCGGTCAGGTCGGTCATGCTGGACGCATGACAGTTGAGAGTTGAGAGTTGAGAGTTGAGAGTTGCAGGTTGGGGGTTGAGAGTTGAGAGTTGAGAGTTGCAGGTTGGGGGTTGAGAGTTGAGAGTTGCAGGCTGCCCAGAAGAAAAATTATTAACTTCTCCCTCCGAATTCTCAACTCTCAACTCTGAACTCTCAACTTCCCTCGCCGAACTCTCAACTCTCAACTCTGAACTCTCAACTCCTCCCTCCGAACTCTCAACTCTCAACTCTGAACTCTCAATTCGACAACTCCACTCCATCGCCAGATTGAGCTTATACTGCGCCGTCGGCTCCGACGAGCACTGCTCCATAGAGAGGTGTGGCGGGTAGACGATGCCGTCGCAGGCAGCCCATGTGGGGAGCTTGCGGCGCGCTGTCTGCCAGCCTTTTATCTGGTCGAGTGCGTAGGGCATATCGACATCGGGGAAGCGTGCCGACTGAAGGGCGAGTTGACGGGTGTCCTTTTCGCGATATTCTTGTATAAATTCTGCTGTTGTCATAGACTGTATCTTGGTGTATTTGACTGCAAAGTTACTATATTTCACTGATTAAAGTTCCACATTCCTGCGATTGAGAATAAATTTTCCCATTTTTCTTTGCAGTATAACAAACTTACTGTACCTTTGCAAAAGTTGCACAGATAGCAACAAAATGCGCAACTCTAAACATAATACCCTATAAATAAGTATGGAACCTATCGTTGACTTTAAAATCCTACCCGAACGTCTGCGCCAAGCTGCGCAGGTAGTGACGGTTGCCGTGGCATCTCCTGCCGACTCTCACACAGAAGAAGTTATCGAACGAAGCATTGCGGAGCAGTTCGCACGCTTCATCCTTGTGGCTAACGCAGCTAAGGCTGACATCGCTCGCCGTCTGGCTGCCGACTATCCCGACAAGGTGACCCTCATCGTAGCCGACGACGACGACGATGCGGCGCGTCATGCCGTGAAAGAGGTGCGCGAAGGCCGCGCCGACGTGCTTATGAAGGGTTCGCTGAACACCGACAACCTCCTGCGCGCCGTGCTCAACAAGGAGGAGGGCATCCTCATCAAGGGCAGCGTGCTGACACATATCGCCGTGGCTGACGTGCCGAGCCTCAACCACTTGCTCTTCTTCACCGACGCAGCCGTTATTCCCTACCCCACTACGGAGCAGTTTGACGCTCTGGCACGCTACATCACCGCCACCTACCGCAGCATCACGGGCGGCGACCGTCCGCGTGTGGCTCTCATCCACTGCACCGAGAAGGTGTCTGAGAAGTTCCCACTCACACTGAGCTACGAGGAGTTGAAGACTAACGCCGCAAAGGGAGCCTACGGCGAGGTGGACATGAGTGGTCCGATGGACGTAAAGACAGCTTGCGACGCAGAGAGCGGAGCCATCAAGGGCATCGTATCGCCGGTTGTGGGCAACGCCAACTGCCTCATCTTCCCCGACATCGAGGCTGGCAACACGTTCTACAAGACGCTCACGCTCTTCGGCGGAGCTACGGTTGCGGGCATGCTCGTGGGCACCAGCGCGCCGGTTGTGGTGACATCGCGCGCCGACACTGCCGACTCTAAATTCTACTCTTTAGCAACTGCCTGCCTGAAGGCAATCAACAAATAAGAAGCAACAAACATCATTTATGAAGAAGATATTTGTCATAAACCCCGGCTGCACCTCAACGAAGGTGGCTGTGTATGAAGACGAACGTGCTGTATGGACATCTGACGGACTGCACCCGCAGGAGGAGCAAGACCAGTTCACTACCGTTAACGAGCAGTATGAGTATCGCAAGAACTTCGTGCTGAAGCTGCTCAAGGAGGCTGGAATACCTCTGGAGTTCGACGCCGTGATAGGTCGCGGCGGTCTGCTGAAGCCGCTGCACGGTGGTGTCTACGCCATCAACGAGCAGATGAAGCAGGACCTCATCAACGCCAAGCACAAGCACGTGTGCAATCTCGGTTCGCTCATCGCCGACGATATAGCGCAGATGTGCCACTGCCCGGCTTACATGGCCGACCCGGTTGTGGTAGACGAGTTCATGACACGCGCCCGCTACACGGGTCTGCCGTTCATGAAGCGCGAGTCGATATTCCACGCGCTCAACGCTAAGGCTGCTTCGCGCCGCTATGCGCGCAGCATAGGTCGCAAGTATGAGGAGATGAACCTCGTAGTGGCTCACCTCGGTGGCGGCATCTGTGTGTCGGCTCACCACGAGGGCAAGGTGATTGACGTGAACAACGCGCTCAACGGCGAGGGTCCTATCGCGCCGGAACGTGCCGGAACACTGCCTGCCGACCAGCTCGTGCGCCTCTGCTTCTCGGGCAAGCATACCGAGGCTGAGATAATGAAGATGCTCGCAGGCAACGGCGGATGCCAGGCTCTGCTGGGCATGAAGGACATGAAGGAGATCTCGCGCCGCGCTGAGGCTGGCGAGGAGCCGTTCCACGAGGTACTCGAGGCTATGCTCTACACCGTGTCGAAGCAGATAGGCGCCATGGCAGTTGCGCTCTGGGGCAAGGCGGATGCCATCATCCTCACCGGTGGCATCGCATACAGCAAATACTGCGTTGAGGAGATAAAGAAGCAGGTGAGCTTCCTCGCTCCGGTCGTAGTGCTGCCGGGCGAAGGCGAGATGGAGTCGCTGGCGTTCAACGCGCTCGGAGCACTCAACGGCGAACTGCCGGTACATGAGTATAAGTAAATTCTGGTGAGAATTTACTTAGTTGAGAGTTGAGAGTTGAGAGTTGAGAGTTGAGAGTTGAGAGTTATGATATGCACTATAGTTTGCGCTCTCTTGAAGCTCTCAAGGTAATCATAACTCTCAACTCTCAATTCTCAACTCTCAACTAAGCCAACTCTCAACTGAGTAAACTCTCAACTCTCAACTTTCAATTCTCAATTATCAATAACAAAGAAAGCCCTGCTTCGCATTCGTGCGAGGCAGGGCTTTCTCACTTAAACCTAATCAACAATTTTCTCAACAACAATTTATATCATCTAATACTAACCAAAATCAACTGCTGAGCGTGCCTGACGGCGTCGGGCTGCGAAGCTGTCGTGCCGTCGGGGCGTGCCTCGCAAGGATTATTTCACCTCAATCTGGCGAGCTGCCTTCTGCACGTTCTGCTCCACCTTCGGAAGATCGATTGTAAGCACACCGTCGCTCACGTTGGCAGCAATCTTCTCCTTGTCGACATCGTCAGGCAAGAGCAATGTCTGCTCGAACTTGGTGTAAGAGAACTCGCGGCGCAGATAGTGCTCCTTCTTCTCCTCTTCCTTCTTCTCGTTCTTCTTCTCCATCTTGATGTGCAGGTTGCCGTCAGCGTCGATGTTGATGTTGAAGTCGTCCTTCTTCATTCCGGCTGCAGCAAGCTCTACAGTATAGTCGTGTTCTGTTTCCTTAACGTTGATTGCCGGGGCGGTTGCGTTTGTACGCGGCATAAAGTCAGTATCAAAAAAGTCGTTGAAAACTTCTGGCATCCAAGTATTTCTCATTACTGGTAACATATCAAATACCTCCTATTTATATTTTAATCTTACGTTTATCGTTTGCTTGCCTTCGGGCTTCCGCCCATCGGCTTGCACTAAGTATACTGCAACTTACGTGCCAAAAACGTTTCGCTGTTTCCGCCGATAAATCGCAAGCGAAATTGGCAGTTTCGGCGACAGATAGTCAGCAGCAAAGGACAAATTGGCGGAGAATGTTGGTGCAGCGGAGACTGCTGCACCCCCTGACAAATGCGCATCAACAGACTAAGAGTTGCGTTACCCGACATTTCGTTTTAGAATGTTACCGCGTACTGGTAACACTGTTACATGTACGCGGTAACGACATTACCAGTATGCGGTAACAGCGTTACCAGTACGCGGTAATCACCCAAAGGGGGTGCCCCAGCAAAAAAATCCTTGCAAAATGCTTGCTCGTTTCACAATTAATGCGTACCTTTACCCCGCGAAATAGAAATCCGCACGCAGAGCGTGTTTTGTGCGGACACAGACATTATTACCCTTATATACTGCTCGCGCGAGCGTAAGTATAACTCGGTTCTCTTCGGTGTAAAGACGAAAGGAAGTGTTGTTGTATTTACGCAATTTTTGTTTTATTACGTTTCTACTCCACACCACTCCCAACCGCATCTTCTCCACGCACGCTGACGCCCATGAAGCACGCAAAGCAAGTTAAAGCGATGCACGTGCTGACGCCCGCAAGGCACGCTGGCGCCCGTCGGAGCACACGACGCCGAACCCATACCTCTCAAAGAATCTAAAGACCACAAACTTTTTAAATACTATACCTATGGAACTTAAACAAGCTACTGCCGGAACAATGGAGTCCGGCGACATCATGATTCAGATTGCCCCTTGCGAGAAAGAGGGACTGAACATCGATTTGCAGAGTTCGGTTGCCTACCAGTTCGGCGACCAGATACGCAAGGTGATAGCTGAGACGCTCGAAGGACTCGGTATCACCCGTGCCGAGGTGCACGCCACTGACAAGGGCGCGCTCGACTGCACTATCCGCGCACGCGTCACTGCGGCTGCCGTAAGAGCTACGGGCAAAGACGTGTGGAAAGACTAACCCCCAAAAAACTTTTTGACCTATGAAACGACTAAGAAGAACTATGATGTTCGTGCCGGGAAACAACCCCGGCATGATGCAGGATGCATATATATATCATCCCGACTCAATAATGCTCGACCTTGAGGACTCTGTTACAATGGCAGAGAAAGACGCGGCACGCCTGCTCGTCTACAACGCATTGAAGACCATCGACTATGGCACGACGGAAATGGTGGTGCGCATCAACCCGCTCAACACTCCGTACGGCAAGAAGGATATCGAGGCTGTCGTTAAGGCTGGCGTCGACGTCATCCGTATGCCTAAGACCGAGACTGCCGAGGAGGTGATCGAGGTGGAGCGCGAGATAGAGAAGGTGGAGCAGGAGCTGGGCTGCGTGGGTCGCACGCAGATAATGGCTGCGCTCGAGAGCACGCTCGGCGTGGTGAACGCCTACGCCATAGCTACCGCTTCTAAGCGCATGATGGGCATCGCCCTGGGCGCGGAGGACTACTGCGCCAACCTGAAGACACAGCGCTCGCCCGAGGGCATGGAGCTGCTCATGGCACGCCAGACTATCGTGGTGGCAGCTCGCGCTGCAGGCATCGACGCGCTTGACACCGTCTACTCTAACCTCAACGATATGGAGACATTCCGCAAGGAGGTGGAGCTGATTCATCAGTTGGGCTTCGACGGTAAGTCGATCATCAACCCGCGCCAGATAGAAATCATCAACGAGGTGTTCACGCCGACTCAGAAGGCTATCGACAAGGCGCTCGCCGTTATCGCTGCCATCAAGGAGGCTGAGAAGAAGGGTTCGGGCGTTATCGCCGTGAACGGTAAAATGGTTGACCGACCAGTGGTGATACGCGCACAGCGCGTCATCGACTTGGCACTGGCTTCGGGCGTAATTAAACAGGAGGACATAGCATGAGCACACTGAACGAAAGACATACCCTCGCCGAGCAGGTGGCTCAGGCTATGGGAAAGAGCGTATATAATAATGTAGAGGCACACAAGGACATCACTCCGCGCCTCGAACTGCAGCAGAAAAGCCCCAAACTCATGACGCTCGAGGAGGCTATACGCCACTCGGGACTGAAGGACGGCATGACAATATCGTTCCACCACCACTTCCGCGGTGGAGACAAGGTGGTGAACATGGTTGTGGCTAAGCTCGCAGAGATGGGATTCAAGGATCTGCACCTCGCAGCTTCGAGCTTGCAGGACGTGCACGAACCGCTCATCGAGCACATCCGCAACGGCGTGATAACAGAGATTTCGACATCGGGTCTGCGCGGCGAATTGGCTAAGGAGATTTCGCACGGACTGATGGAGAAGCCGGTGGTGTTCCGCTCGCACGGCGGACGCGGCGAGGCTATCGCCTCGGGCGAGTTGCACATCGACGTGGCGTTCCTCGGCGCTTCTTCTTCCGACCCGCTCGGTAACGCCTGCGGCTACTCGCGCTCGGAGAACGCTAAGAGCATCTGCGGTTCGCTCGGTTACGCGCTGCCCGACGCTCACTACGCCGACAAGGTGGTAATCCTCACCGACGACCTCGTGCCTTATCCTAACACTCCGAACTCTATCTCGGAGCACGACGTCGACTACGTGGTTGAGGTAGAATCGGTAGGCGACTCGTCGAAGATTGCTTCGGGAGCCATCCGCGACACTAAGAACCCGCGCGACATACTGCTCGCTCAGCAGGCTGCGAAGGTGATTGTGAACAGTGGCTACTTCAAGAACGGCTTCTCTATACAGACCGGTTCGGGCGGTGCTTCGCTCGCTGCCGTGAAGTATATACGCCAGAGCATGATCGACCAGGGCATCAAGGCCTCGTTCGCCCTCGGCGGCATCACCGCTCACATGGTGAAGATGCACGAGGAAGGACTCATCGAGCGCCTCATCGACGTGCAGTCGTTCGACAAGGTGGCAGCAGAATCGCTCAAGAACGACCCGAAGCACAAGGAGGTGTCGGCTTGCGAATACGCAAGTATGCACGAGCAGGGTGCGGCTACGCACTATCTCGACATCGTGATACTCTCGGCACTTGAGGTGGACGTCAACTTCAACGTGAACGTGCTCGTAGGTAGCGACGGCATCATACGCGGCGCTATCGGCGGACACCCCGACACAGCAGAAGACTCGGCTCTCTCTATCATCGTCTGCCCGCTGCTCCGCGGCAGAATACCGTGCGTCGTTAACGAGGTCACTACGCTCATCACTCCGGGTCGCACCGTAGACGTTGTTGTCACTGAATACGGCATCGCTGTCAACCCGGCTCGACCGGAGATAGCAGAACGCTTGAAGGCTGCCGGCTTGAAGCTCGTCACACTCGAGGAGCTCCGCGACCGCGCACTCTCTGTAATCGGCAACCCCGCACCGCTGCCGTTCGGCGACAAGGTGGTAGGCGTCGTGATGAACCGCGACGGCTCGGTAATGGATGTTATCAAGAACATCAAGGAATAAGTTTTGAATTTTGAGTTTTGAATTTTGAGTTGTCGGCTACGCCGATGTTGAATTATTCAATGTGGAATTCACAATTCAAAAATTCAAAACTCAAAATGCGCGAAGCGCACAATTCAAAACTCAAAACTCAAAATTCAAAATTCAAAGAATGATTACGCTCCACGAACTTCTGGCGAGCCGCGACGCACGCCATGCCACACAGCAGAAGCTGCTGGCTGAACACTCGGGAAAGACACTGGTGTGCCTTACTGTCGTCATGCCAGGAAGCGTGAAGCGTAATCAGCAGTCGCTCACGGCAGCGCACGCCGCTGTTGAAGCCTTGCGCAAAGCTTTCGCCGTCAAAGAAAACAAAGGGCTATTCCCCCTAGAAAACCTAGAAACCCCAGAACCCCTAGTCCCCCTAGAAAGCCTAGCCCCTACCCTCCTCGAGCTCGACCTCGAAACCGGCTACGAAGCCTACCTCATCACCCCGATGCCGCTCCTCGAAGCCAAGCGCATAGCCGTCAACATCGAAGACACCCACCCACTCGGACGCCTCTTCGACATCGACATCATCAACGCCGACGGCGTGCCCGTCTCAAGAGACGCCATCGGCGAAAAGCCACGACGCTGTCTCGTCTGCGACCACGAAGCACGCTACTGCATGAGGATGCGCTGGCACACGCAAGAAGAGATATGGGCGAAAATCAACGAAATGGTGGACAGCTACGTCGAAGCCCACAAATCTTAATACTTAAACCTATGGAGATACAGACCCTCAACCCCGCAACACCCCGTCAGCGCCAACGCATAGAAGCGTTCCTCAAACGCAACGGACTGCGCATCGACGACATGAACTACTACGCCGCAATGCTCGACGACGACGGCGAGATGATAGCCGGTGGCGGATTGAAGGACGACGTAATAAAGTGCGTTGCAGTGGACGATGCGCACAAAGGCGAAGCTATAGCCAACACGCTCGTCTCGCACCTCATATCGCACGCCAACCAGGAGGGCTACGGCTGCATCAAGCTGTTCACAAAGCCCAAGAACCGTCAACTCTTCGAGAGTCTCTCCTTCCGCCTGCTCGCCGATGCCCCCGAAGCTATACTCATGGAGACCGGCATCGGAGGAATCAGCAATACGGTCGAGGCTCTGAAAAAGATAAAAGAGGAATCAGAAAAGTATAAAGAATACAATAAGGAGTGTAAAGAGGATAGTAAGAAGTGTAAAGAAAACACCTCATATCTCAACACCTCAACACCTCAACACCTCAACACCACAATGCAGCCCACCGGCTGCATTGTAATGAACTGCAACCCCTTCACCCTCGGCCACCGCTACCTCATAGAGCAAGCCGCCAAGCAAGTGGAACAGTTATACGTAATGGTAGTAAGAGAAGACTGCTCGCTCTTCGCCTACACAGAGCGCAAAGCGATGGTAGAGCAAGGCGTTGCAGACATCGAGAACGTCAGCGTAATCGACGGCAGCGACTATGCAATCAGTCGTGCGACGTTCCCTACCTACTTTCTGAAGCGACTCGACGACGCTGCCGACACGCAGATGCTGCTCGACCTCGATCTGTTCCGCCGCCACATCGCGCCAGCTCTCGGCGCAACCGTGCGTTTCGTAGGCACAGAGCCTACCGACCAGCTCACACGACGCTACAACCAACTGATGCACGAAGCGCTCAAAGACGTTCGCGAGATAAATCGACTGGAGAAAGACGGCAACGCAGTAAGCGCATCGCGCGTCCGCAAGGCAATGGAAGAAGGCGACATGAACACAATAAGACAGCTCGTGCCGCCCACCACCCTACCTTATATAATAGCACACCTCGCTACACAAGCGTTGCAGGCTGAGCTCGACACCACGCCGAAGCCCGGTCTTGTAGACAAAGACAATAACGGAGCGCACCGCGATATGGATCATGCGCTGATGCAACTCAGCATCAACACGCTCCACCCCTACTTCGTGCGCCTCGCATTCCTCGGTTTCGCCGACACTCTCCCGTCTCACACAGTCATAAGAGACGCCGGAATAGAAGCCGAAAAGGCTATGCTCGCAGCCACAAACGGCGTAAACACGCATAAAGGCGCCCTCTTCTCAATGGGCTTAGCCGTAGTAGCAGCAGCCTACGAGGAGAAAAAAGCAGCAGCTAACAAGGAAGTAAGAGGAAAGGAAAGAGAAGAAGAATATCTATCCTCACTCCAGCTCACAATAAAGGCTCTCGCAGCCAGCTTCCCCGATACCAGCGGCACGCACGGCAGCAAGGCAAAGCAGCTCTCCAACGGCACAATAACCATAAAAGGAGCGCTCGACAACGCCCGCGAAGGCTACGAAAAACTGTTCGCCGAATGGCTGCCGTTCTACAACGAACGCAGAAAGAGCCACGATGCGCACGCTCTGCACAAAACATTGCTGCGCATCATGTGCGACCTCGACGACACCAACGTAATCTATCGCACCAACGTCGCCACGGCAGAAGAAGTGAAGCAGGAAGCAAGAGCTTTGCTCGCCAGCTTCGAAGCGGCATACGCCGCTGAAGACAAAGAGAAGTGCGCATCAGCCATAGAAGAGAAGTGCGCATCAGCCGAACTTCTCGCTCTCAAAGATATGGACCGCCGCTACACCGAGCGGAACATTTCGCCAGGAGGCGCAGCAGACATGCTATCGCTCACCGTGTTCATCGGAAGCATACAGACATACTAACAAAGAAGAAGATAAAAGAATACAGACATCCTACGACAAAGGATAGAAGTACACAAACATACTAACAACAAAAGAATATTAATAATTAAACAAACTAATAACTTAAAACCTTGGCATTATGGTAGAACTTATTAATCACGGAGTCTATCTCCTCAACGGTACCGAAGTTTGCGACAAGTACGAAGGCATGACACCCGACGAAGCTCGCGAGAACACAATCACCTACGGCATCCTCCGCTCTCACGACGTGGACGGCTCGAAGGGAAAGAAGATGCGCATCCGCTTCGACGCAATGATGTCACACGACATCACATACGTTGGAATCATTCAGACAGCACGTGCAAGCGGTCTGCAAGAGTTCCCGTTGCCTTACGCTATGACAAACTGCCACAACTCGCTCTGCGCAGTAGGCGGCACTATCAATGAGGACGACCACGTATTCGGTCTGTCGGCAGCTAAGAAGTACGGCGGCATCTACGTTCCTGCCAACCAGGCTGTCATCCACCAGTATGCTCGCGAGATGATGGTGAAGTGCGGCAACATGATTCTCGGTTCCGACTCTCACACACGCTACGGCTCGCTCGGTAACATGGGCGTTGGCGAAGGCGGCGGCGAGCTCGTGAAGCAGTTGCTCAAGAACACATGGGACATCAACGCACCGGAAGTGGTGCTCGTATGGCTCGAGGGCAAGCCCAAGAAGGGCGTAGGTCCGCACGACGTGGCTATCTCTCTCGTTAAGGCTACATTCGAGAGCGGCGCTGTGAAGAACAAGGTGCTCGAGTTCGCAGGTCCTGGCGTTAAGGAGTTGCCTATCGACTTCCGTAACGGTATCGACATCATGACTACCGAGACCACTTGCTTGAGCTCTATCTGGGTTACAGACGAAGAGGTGAAGCACCATTACGACATACACGAGCGTTCGCAGGACTTCAAGGAACTGAAGCCGGGCGACGTAGCTTACTACGATATGATGATTCGCATCGACCTCTCTTCTCAGGAGGCGATGATCGCTCTGCCGTTCCACCCGTCGAACGCAGTTACTATCCACGAACTTCAAGCCGACCCGGTAGGCATCCTCACACGCATCGAGGAAGACGCAAAGAAGCGTTTCGGCGACAAGGTAGACGTGCACCTCGTCGACAAGATTGTTGACGGTAAGGTTTACGCCGACCAGGGTATCATTGCAGGCTGTTCGGGCGGTACATACGACAACCTCGCAGAGGCTGGCGCTATCCTTAAGGGCAAGAGCATCGGCAACGACTACTTCACGGCTTCGGCTTATCCGCAGTCGACACCGGTATCAATGGCTGTAACACGCGAAGGCATCACAGCCGACCTCATCGAGGCGGGCGTTGTGATGAAGCCGGCATTCTGCGGTCCGTGCTTCGGCGCAGGCGACGTTCCGTCTAACAACGGTCTGTCTATCCGCCACACCACACGCAACTTCCCCAACCGCGAGGGTTCTAAGCCTGGTCAGGGACAGCTCTCTCTCGTTGCGCTCATGGACGCACGCTCTATCGCTGCTACAGCAGCCAACGGCGGCGTGATTACGGCTGCAACAGACGTAGAGTACGAAAACACTCACAAGCCATACGCTTACGACGAGAAGATATACAAGTGCCGCGTATACAACGGCTACGGCAGACCGCGTCCTGAGACAGAGCTCCGCTACGGTCCGAACATCAAGGACTGGCCTACAATGTATCCGATGCAGGAGAACATGCTGCTCGAGTTGGCAGCTGTTATCCACGACCCGGTTACAACTACCGACGAGCTTATCCCGTCTGGCGAGACAAGTTCTTACCGTTCTAACCCGTTGAAGCTTTCTGAGTTCGCCCTCTCTCGCCGCGTGCCTGAGTACGTTGGTCTGAGCAAGGAGATTCAGAAGCAGGACCTCGCACGCCGTGCAGGTGAGGTGAGCGCAAACATCGCAGAAGCTCTCGCAAAGGTGGGCGCAAAGGCTGAGGAGACATCGTTCGGCTCATGCGTATTCGCCAATCGTCCTGGCGACGGCTCGGCTCGCGAGCAGGCTGCTTCTTGCCAGAAGGTGCTCGGCGGCGACGCTAACGTTTGCTACGAGTACGCTACAAAGCGCTACCGTTCTAACTGTATCAACTGGGGTATCGTGCCGTTCACAATCGCCAAGGACGTTGAGTTCAACTTCGAACCGGGCGACAAGCTCTTCGTGCCGGGCATACGCGAGGCCATCCTCGCAGGTAAGGAGGAGATCGACGCGCAGGTTATCGCTCGCGACGGCGTTAAGCCTATCCACCTCTTCTTCCAGAACCTCACCGCCGACGAGCGTCAGATTCTGGCAGACGGCTGCTTGATGAACTATTATAAGAACAAGCTCTAAATGTTGAATTTTGAGTTTTGAGTTTTGAATTGTGCGCTTCGCGCATTTTGAGTTGTTGAGTTGTGAATTACAAATTCAACATTGAACAACTCCTCATAGGCGTAACCGACAATTCAAAATTCAAAACTCAAAATTGCCAACGGCAACAATTCAAAACTCAAAATTCAAAACTCAAAATTCTTAAATCCAAATAACTATGACCGAAAAAATTCAGATGACCACTCCACTCGTAGAGATGGATGGCGACGAGATGACCCGTATTTTGTGGCAGATGATCAAGGATGAGCTTATCCTTCCGTTCGTTGACCTCAAGACAGAGTATTACGACTTGGGACTCGTTAAGCGCGACGAGACCGGCGACCAGATAACAAAGGACGCAGCCGAGGCTACAAAACGCCTGGGCGTAGCCGTTAAGTGTGCTACCATCACACCTAACCACCAGCGCATGGACGAGTACAAGCTGCACCAGATGTGGAAGAGCCCGAACGGCACTATCCGCTCTATCCTCGACGGCACCGTATTCCGCACACCTATCACTATCCCGAGCATCCATCCTGCAGTGAAGAACTGGGAGAAACCTATCACCATCGCTCGTCACGCTTACGGCGACGTTTACAAGAGCGTTGAGATCCGTGCCGACGAGCCGGGCGTAGCTAAGCTCGTCTTCGACGGCGAGAGCGGCAAGCACGAGGAGGTTGTGATTCACACATTCAAGGGCGCCGGCGTGCTCCAGGCAATGCACAACACCGACAAGTCGATTCGTTCGTTCGCACACTCTTGCTTCAAGTTCGCGCTCGACACCAACCAGAGCCTCTGGTTCTCTACAAAGGACACCATCTCGAAGAAGTACGACGCACAGTTCAAGATTATCTTCTACGAGGTATTCGAGGAGTACAAGGAGGAGTTCGAGAAGCGCGGCTTAGAGTTCTTCTACACCCTTATCGACGACGCTGTAGCACGCGTCATCCGCTCTAAGGGCGGCTTTATCTGGGCTTGCAAGAACTACGACGGCGACGTTATGTCCGACATGGTTTCTACAGCGTTCGGCTCGTTGGCAATGATGACTTCCGTGCTCGTTTCGCCTGACGGCAAGTACGAGTACGAGGCTGCTCACGGCACCGTTACACGCCACTACTACAAGTATCTGAAGGGCGAAGAGACATCTACCAACCCGATGGCTACTATCTTCGCTTGGAGCGGCGCTCTGCGCAAGCGCGGCGAGATGGACAACCTGCCCGAACTCGTACGCTACGCTGACACTCTCGAGGCTGCTTGCTTCGACACTCTCAACGAGGGTATCGTAACGAAGGACCTCGCCGGTCTTATGGAAGGCGTTACTCCGCAGACAAAGAACTCTGCAGGCTTCATCGCTGCCATCCGCGAGCGCTTGGAGAAGAAGCTGGCTTAATTCGTACAGAACAAGCTGGTTGAACCGCTTTTAACAATAATGTTTTACTTCGGATTAACCGGACTTAAAATATTACACTAAACAACGGATCAACCGAGCTTAGAATATTATATACTAAACAACGGATTAACCGGATTGAACGGATTTTCTTCATTGAGTAAAGAATCCGCTTAATCCGCTTAATTCGTTGTTCGTTTCTACGCACCAAGTCTGTGCTTTTCATCACTACAAATACTACAGTTTATACGTTAAAGACTATTGCTATTCGGTAAAACAGACAGCAATAGTCTTTTATATTTTCGCAGTAAAACCTCACGAAAAGTCATCGTCACCCGAACGGAATCCG
>SAMEA3663124__coassemble_184_pt1 | contig 23338 bp, 15 predicted proteins | sample SAMEA3663124__metabat2_low_PE_015 | metagenome-assembled genome bin SAMEA3663124 (sample SAMEA3663124) | pig gut metagenome | biome: pig gut; feature: pig-associated habitat; material: faeces | place: Denmark | collected 2012
TCATAACTCTCAACTCTCCACTCTCAATTCTCAACTCAAGAAACTCTCAATTCTCAACTAAATAAAAATTACTTTTTCTGTGTTTTCGAGAACGAGTACGGAGCGTCGCTCTCAGCCGTGCCGCGCTGCTTGTTCGGCTCCGACGCCATGTCGTAAACAAACTGAGCGCCGTTCATAAGGTCGGTGCGCGTAACGTAGTTCTTCGTGTACGGAGCACCGTTGAGATGCAGCGTCTTCACGTAGCAGTTCTCGTCCTCGTTGTTGCGTGCCTTGATGCTCACGTTCTTGCCGTTCTCGAGGTGGAGCGTCATCTCGTCGAAGCGCGGTGCGCCGAGCACATACTCGCCCGAGCCTGGGCATACCGGGTAGAAGCCCATTGCCGAGAACACATACCATGCAGAAGTCTGTCCGTTGTCCTCGTCGCCGCAGTAGCCGTCGGGGTTGGCGTTGTACATGCGGTCCATAGTCTGACGAATCCAGTACTGCGTCTTCCAAGGCTCGCCCGAGTAGCCATAGAGGTAAATCATGTGCTGTACGGGCTGGTTGCCGTGAGCGTAGTTGCCCATATTCATGATCTGCATCTCGCGAATCTCGTGGATAACGGCGCCGTAGTAGCTATCGTCGAACAATGGCGGCACGTTGAACACAGAGTCGAGCATCTGGTTGAACACATGCTTGCCACCCATGAGGTCGATAAGTCCCTGCGGGTCGTGGAACACCGACCATGTGTAGTGCCAAGCGTTGCCCTCGGTGAAGGCGTCGCCCCACTTCAGCGGAGAGAACGGCTTCTGGAACTCGCCGTTCTGCAGACGACCACGCATGAGGTTGGTCTCCTTGTCGAACACGTTGCGGTAGTTGAATGCGCGCTTGCGGAACGGTTCAAGCTCCTTCTTCGACTTGCCCAGCTGCTTGCCGAACTGGTATATGCACCAGTCGTCGTAAGCGTACTCGAGTGTGCGAGCCACGTTCTCGTTTATCTTCACGTCGTAAGGCACGTAGCCCAGCTTGTTGTAGTATTCGTAGCCGAGACGTCCGGTAGACGAAACGGTCGGGTGAACAGCCTTTGTACCATGCACTACAGCCTCCCAGAGCTTCTCGGCGTCGTAGTTCTTCAGTCCGCAGAGGTAAGCGTCAGCCACGATAGACGCCGAATTGTTGCCCACCATGCAGCCGCGATGACCCGGCGAAGCCCACTCGGGCAGGAATCCGCTCTCCTTGTATGCGTTCACCAAGCCCGCCTGCATCTTCTCGTTCATCGACGGATACATCACATTGAGCAGCGGGAAGAGACAGCGGAAGGTGTCCCAGAAGCCGGTGTCGGTGAACATATAGCCGGGCAGCACCTCACCGTTGTACGGCGAATAGTGTACGATTTCGCCCTGCACATTCTTCTCGTAGAACGAGCGTGGGAAGAGCACCGAGCGGTAGAGGCACGAATAGAACGTGCGCAGGTGGTCGATGTCGTGCGACTTCACCTCTATCTTGCCCAGCACGTCGTTCCATGTCTTGCGTCCGCGAGCCTTCACAGCGTCGAAATCGTCGTTGCCAAGCTCCTTGAGGTTCTCTACAGCCTGCTCCTCAGAGATGAACGACGAGGCGATGCGCACGTTGAGCTGCTCGCCGCGCTTTGTCTTGAAGCCTACGATGGCACCGGCGTGGTTGCACTGGCTCACCAGTTCGCCGCTCTTTATCTCGCCGTTCACAACTACGGATGTATATGCGAACGGGCGGTCGAACTTCATCACGAAGTAGTTCTTGAAGTTCTCGGGCACACCGCCGTTGTTCTTTGTCGTATAGCCCACAACCATGTTCTGCTCGGGCAACACCTTAACATATGAGCCATCGTCGTAGGCATCCACAACGAAGCTCGCCTGCTCAGCTTCGGGATACGTAACGCGCATAATGGCAGCACGCTCCGTGGACGCAATCTCGGTAACGACATCGTAGTCGGCAAGGTAGGCACGATAGTAGTAAGGTGTAGCCACCTCTGCCTTGTGCGAGAACCACGACGCGCGCTTCTCCTCGTCGAACACGGGTGCGCCTACCTCAGGCATAACGGCAAACTGACCGTAGTCGTTAATCCACGGACTCGGCTGGTGGGTCTGCTTGAAACCGCGCAGCTTGTCGGCAGAATAGGTGTATGTCCAGCCGTCGCCCATCTTTCCGGTCTGCGGAGTCCAGAAGTTCATGCCCCAGGGCATGGCAACGGCAGGATAGGTATTACCAGTAGAAAGCGAGTGCTTCGACTCCGATCCGACAAGCGTGCTGACGTAGTCGACCGGCTCGTAGGTCTTGGCAGTGCCTGCACATACGGAAGCGAGTGCGAGCACGGCTGTGAATAGTTTTCTCTTGTTCATATTTGTTTATTTTAGTTATTGTAGATAATGCTTATAGAAGGCTTTCCGCAAACGACGGAAACGCATTTGGTGCGAAGAAGGCACGCTTCTTCATTGCAAAGTTAGCGATTTCAGACGAAATACACAATAAATAACGCGCACATACGTTGTTTATTATAAACAATAAACACATGAAAGCAATAATTTCGCTCGCAATATTCCTCATGGCTACGCTCACGGCGTGGGCAGACAGCGCAAAGGACAGATGGACTGTCTATCAGAGTTACAGCAACATCACGGAGATAGAGCCGGCAGGCACGGTCTGCTTCGTGCTGGCTTCAAACTCGGTGTTCTCTTACGACACAACCGACGGACTCGTGCAGACCTACGACAAGGCTGGCGTGATGTCGGACGTGGGAGTGAGCCACATAGCTTGGGCTAAGGCTTCGAAGCGACTGGTCGTGGTGTACACAAACTCGAACATCGACCTGCTGTCTGCCAACGGCGACGTGATAAACGCGCCCGACTTCTACCTGAAGACGACGACGCTCGACAAGACTATCAACCATATCGACTTCGACGGACCGTACGCTTACCTCTCCACGGCGTTCGGCGTGGTGAAGCTGAACACGCGCGACGGAGCCATCATGGACACTTACGACCTGGGCACCAACGTGAGCTATACGTACGTGAAGAACGGATACCTCTACGCCGAGTCGAAAGAACGCGGACGCCTGCGCTGCAAGCTCACCGACAATCTGCTCGACAAGAGCAACTGGGTGCGCGAGGACGGATTCACCACGCTGCGCGAAGACCGCACCAACGTGCAAGACGCACAGACCAAGCTTTGGTGGACAAAGACCGCCGACGGCAAGCTGACTTACTACGCTCTTGATGCCGACGGCAAACGCACATACATGACGGAAGGTGTGCAGCCAGAAGGTCCTGTGTCGAACAACTTCTACCGCCTCTACGCTCACAACGGAAAGATATACGCCGTGGGCGGAATGTGGAGTCAGGAGAAGGATGGCAATCTGCCTGGCGAGGTGCATGTTTGGGACGGCACTACATGGAGCCACTTCGAGCAGCCTACAGCCGAACAGCTTGGTCATAAGAACGTCGACTATCTATGCATGGACTTCGACCCGCTGAAAGAGGGCCACGTGATGGTGGGCGCCAAGAGCGGTCTGTACGAGTTTCAGGACGGCAAGTTCGTGAAGTGCTACAATAGTAACAACAGTCCGCTCGAGTCGGCTACAGCCGACAAGAGCAAGAACTATGTCATGGCAACCGGCGTGAAGTACGACCCTACGGGCAATCTGTGGGTGCTGAACAGTCATATCACAAATCCGCTGAAGATGCTCGGCAAGGACGGCGAGTGGAGCGTGATGAACAACATCGAATTGACGAAGGACAAGGCTTGGGATGTGAAGGAGCTGTTCCTGAGTCCGACATACGGCTACATGTGGTTCGTGAACAGCTACTGGGAGGAGACAAAACTCTTTGCCTACGACTACAAGAACAACAAGCTGTACGACGCAGGCGGACCTACATACACCAACGAGGACTATGCAACAATCAAGCCCTACTACCTGTTTCATGTAACAGAAGACAAGAACGGCAACATCTGGGTTGCTTCATCGGCAGGTCCATTATACCTCACCCCAAGCGACGTGAAGAATGGTGGCGGTTTAGTGACACAACACAAGGTACCACGCAACGACGGAACGAACCTCGCCGACTATCTGCTCTCTAACGTAGAGACACGCTGCATCGCCGTCGACGGCGGCAACCGCAAGTGGATAGCCACTTCGAGCGGTGTATTCCTCATCAGCGACGACTGCAACACGCAGATCGAGCACTTCACTACCGACAACTCGCCGCTGCCTTCGAACACGGTCTACTACGTGCTGGCAGACCCTAACTCGAACATTGTTTATTTCGCAACGGAGAAGGGTCTGTGCTCGTATCAGAGCGACGCGACCACACCGAACGAGAAGATGACAAAGGACAACGTGTATGCATACCCTAACCCCGTGACGCCCGACTACACTGGATACATCACCGTGGTGGGTCTGAGCTATAACGCCGATGTGAAGATTGTGACCTCGAACGGCACTCTCGTAAACCAGGGCAGAAGTACGGGCGGTTCGTACCGCTGGAACGGATGCGACCTTAAGGGCAAGCGCGTGGCGAGCGGCATATACATGGTAGAGGCAGCCACCGAAGACGGCGGTAAGGGAACGGTCTGCAAGATAGCTGTTATCAACTAACTCCCAGTGGATATGATTTCTGTTTGCATCGCTACATACAACGGCGCAAGGTACATAGCCGAGCAGTTGGCGTCGATACTCAAACAACTCTCTGCCGAGGACGAAGTGGTGGTGAGCGACGACGGGTCTACGGACGGCACTATCGACATTGTGCGCAGCCTCAACGACCGCCGAATACGCATCGTTGACGGACCGCGGCGCCACTCGCCTACGCTCAACTTCGAGCGGGCGCTGCGCAATGCCAAAGGCGAATACATTTTTCTTGCCGACCAGGACGACGTATGGCTTGAGGACAAGGTGACGAGATGCGTGGAGGAACTGCAGAAGTGCGACTGCGTGGTGAGCGACGCGAGGGTTACGGACAGCTTTCTGAACACAACAAGCGAGTCGCTCTTCCAGCTGATGCACGTAAGACGCGGACGTCTCTCGAATCTTCTCTGGCGCAATGGCTATACGGGCTGTTGCATGGCGTTCAAGCGTGAGGTGCTGAGCAAGGCGCTGCCATTCCCTACCGAAATCCCAATGCATGACATCTGGATTGGCAATGTGGCGGCGTTCTGCGGTTCGTTGCACTTCATCGACGACCGTCTGCTGTTGTTCCGCCGACACGACGCGGCTGCTTCATGCAACGGCAAGGGAAGCGCTTACTCGCTTTGGCAGAAACTTTCGTTCCGCTGGCACACGCTTAAGAATATCGTCAAACTGAAAACCGGAATAAGATAGCCTTTTCTCAATACGCAATAGAAAAAAACTTAATCTATGACTCTGAGCATAATAATACCTATATATAATGTGGCAGACTCGCTGCGCCGATGCGTAGACAGCGTGCTTGCGCAACGCATCAGCGACTGCGAACTGCTGCTTGTCGACGACGGATCGACCGACGAGAGCGGACTGATAGCGGACGAGTATGCCGCTAAGCACGCTTGCATCAGGTGCTTCCACAAACCTAACGGCGGACTCTCCGATGCACGCAACTTCGGACTGCAACATGCTGTGGGCAGATACGTAACATTCGTGGACAGCGACGATGAGGTGGCGGCTGATACGTATGCGCCGATGCTCGATGCGCTCGCCAAACATGCCGAATACGACGTACTCGAGTTTCCTGTGCTACAGAAACCTGGGTTGCCCGACGAGACGCAGTTCAGCCCCGGCGAACATGTCTTCGACGATGCGCTCGACTGGCTGGCATACATGGGTACGGAGCATTGCTGGGTGTGGAACAAGATATTCAAAAGAGAGTTGTTCAAGAACGTAAGGTTCCCTATAGGAAAGAAGTTTGAGGACATGCTCACACATATCGAACTGATTAAACTGCGCCCGTGCATAGCTACCGTCAACCACGGACGCTATATCTACCATTATAATGCGGAGGGCATAGCGGCGAAGGACAAGGCAAACGGACTGACTTCGCTGCTCGAAGCACAGCTCACTCTGGTTGACAAACTGGGCATAGACACCCGTCAACGACGCTGGCACCGCCTGTATATGAACATGCTTACGGCGCAACTCTACACCTTCCGCCGCACAGAGACCATACTTCTGAAGCCTCAGCGTATAGCCCTTTCGGGTTACGCTACGTGGAAAGACTCGCTGAAGGCGCTGCTCGTAGACACAATCGGTCTGCGAATGACGTGCCGTTTATTCAAAACATTAAGCCGATAAGATTATGAAGATTGTATATATTGTTGAGGATTTCGCCGAGAACGGCGGTGTAGAACGCATTGTCTCGCTGAAGGCTAACGAGCTTTCAACAAAGTACGGGCACGATGTGACGATAGTGTCTGTGTACAAGGACGAACGCCCCGTGCTGTATAGTCTCGACAAGAGCATAGGGTTCGTGAGACTCGACGTGCCGTTCGCCACAAAAAGCCACGGACGCATTGCGACACTCGCAAGTAGGGTGGCGACGCTCGCACGTGCTGCAAGCCGACTCAACAAGGCGGTGAAGCAGCTCGACCCCGACGTCATCTTCTTCACCACAACGCTCGGCGCACTGCTTCTTCCGTTCTGTCGCACGAAGGCAAAGCGTGTGTACGAGTCGCATCTTGCGCGTCCGTTCAATCCGTACCAGCAGTTGTTCTGGCTCACAAAGCGTAGCGCCGACGCCGTTATCTGCCTCACGATGGGCGACATGCACGCTTTCGGAGACGGCAGGAACGTGCGGCTGATACCCAACTTCATTGAGCAACCGAAACGCAGCGTGGCAGACTACGGCAGGAAGAAGGCGATAGCTGTGGGCAGACTGGAGAATCAAAAGGGGTTCGATATGCTTATCGACTGCTGGAAACGGGTGGCTGAACAGCATCACGACTGGCACCTGGACATATACGGTGTGGGGGCGCTCCACGACAAGCTGCAAGAACAAATAGACCAGCTGCGTCTGAACGACTATATCACACTCTGCGGACGCTCCAACAACATAATGGATGTCTACCCCGAATACAGTCTGCACATCATGTCGTCGCGCTATGAGGGTCAGCCGATGACACTCATCGAGGCGCAGGCGTGCGGTCTGCCTTCTGTAGTGTTCAACTTCAAGTTCGGTGCGGCTGACATTGTGCAGAACGGCGTCAACGGCATCATCGTGGAGCAGAACGACTGCAAGGCGTTCAGCGAGGCACTCTGCAAAATGATGAGTTCGGAGGATATGCGCAAGAAGTACGGACAGAATGCGCTCGAAGTGGGCAAACAGTACTTCAAAAATAATGTTTTTGGAAAGTGGGTTGAGCTTATCAACACCCTAAAACAATAGGTTCGGTGACCGTGCGGCGAACGCGGTCCGATTGGATGGCGAACGCGGTCCGATTGGATGGCGGACGCAATCTGATCGGGCGGCGTACGGAATCCAATCGGGCGGCGTACGGAATCCAATCGGATTGCGAACGCCGTACGATGCTAAAGACTATAATTTAGCATGCTAAAGACTATAATATAACTGTTCATATTGCTTCGCTACAAGGCGATAATCGTGATACTTATGAACAAACTGTATGCTCTCTTGCGCCATTCTTTCGAGCATTCCGTCGGTGAAGAGGGCGCGCTCTATCGTCGCAATGTTCTCCTCGTCGGGCACATCGGGGCGCACGTTGATAATCGGGCGCAACGTCTTCTCGCCAATAAACTCATAGTATTCTTCTTCGCCTCCGCCTATGACAACCGTTCCGCGTGCCATTGCCGCGAGCGAATTCATCGACGGGGTGTAGCTGTATAGCTGGTCGACAAGCACGTCAGCCTCAGCAAGCAGGTGCATGTACTCGTCGTAAGGCACTCCTTCTACATACTTAATCTGCACCTTGCCGGGATGTCTACGCGCCACCTCCTCAACGAAGGCTGCTATCTTCATTGCGCCCTTCATGAAGTCGCGCTTGGGCTGAAGACCGATGAGAATGGTGAGAGGGTGAGGTGGTGAGGTGGTGAGATTTGTTGGGAGTTGAGAGTCGTTGGGGTGAGAGGGTGATGGTGTGTCATTACCCAGACATGTCACCATCTCACCATCACACCATCTCACCATCTCTTCACACTCCATGGGCAGCGGGATGTAATGGAGTTTGGCAGCGTATGGCGGTTCGTTGTAGTCGAGCCAATACTCGTAGAGACAAGCCACGAGGGCATCAGCCATGTGGGTCGTCTTACGCCACGAAGCCTCAGCACCGTGCTCAATGACTTCAGCAATGCGGTCGCGATGCTGGTCGGCGTTCTGCAGCTGTCCGCTCCAATAGGTGTCGGAATAGGCAGGTACGCCCTGCGCCTGACGGCGGAATATCTGCGGGTCGTCGCCGAAGCAGCCTTTCACGACGCGGCGGTTGGTGAGTTTGAGGAAGCGCAGCAGCAGCGTGTTCCAGCGATACATGAGCGGCACAAACTGATAGTTGTGTATCTGCACCACGTCGTTGCCGCACAGTTGCGGCAGATGGCGCAGCAACTGCCACACCACTCGCAAGCCGCCGAGCTTGCCCCAACGCCCGTCGCGGCGCAGGTCGATGTCGCGCGGAGCATCGTGCCAGCCATTGCCGTCGGACATGGTCAGCACGCGGTGTCCACGCTCAAGGAGTCCTTTCTTCAGTGTGTTGTGAAGAAAGCTCGCCTCGCCTATCAACAGTATCTTCATATATCGTCTTTTTTATGATGGTGATGTGGTGAGATGGTGATGTGGTGAGATATGTGGGGTAATGTCAACACCTCAACATCTCAACATCTCAACACCTCAATATCTCACAACCGCTTGAAGTTGCCGTTACCGTCGAGCACCTCGTAAGTCTCTACCGTGACACGCTTGCCCTTTATCTGCAGCACGTCAAACGAAGCGTTGCCGTCATCGTCGCGCCAGGCGTTGTTCACCTGGTGGATGTCGTAGCCACGATAGTGCTGCACGGATTTGGCGTGGGTGTGACCGACGAAGAAGGCTGCGAGGTTGTAGTGTTCGAGAATGTCGAAGAGCTGCGTGCGCTGCTCCTCCGTCCACCACTCCAGCGCCCACGCATCGAAGCCGTAGTGCTGCACGTAGACCACCGGCTTGCCGTCGGAAGCGTACTTCTTCAGGTCGTCGGCAATCCACTGCATGTTGCTCTCGCAGTAGGTGGTGTCGCCGGCAGCGAGTTGTCCGCACACGAAGTGGACGCCGCCGATGTCAAACGAGTAGGAACGCGACGAACGATGTATGTTCAAGATGCGTCCAGCCTGCTTCATGTCGAGCAGCGTAGAGTCGAGGTAGTGGAGATTGAACTCCATGCCGATGCGGTTCTGATCCGGTCTGCCACTCTCGGGCGATATGTCGTGGTTGCCGAAGGTGGGATAAGTGTCGTAGTGAATCTGTCGGTAGCCGGGTCCTCGTTCCCAACGCTGCCGGTAGAGATCGAGTATCTTCGGGTCTGACTTGTCGAAGAGGTCGCCGGCGAGTATCACGCCGTCGATGCGACGATGGTCGCCGAGCGCATTTATGGCGAGCACATGGTGGAACTGGTCGGTCTCTGGCGGCATATCGAAATGCAGGTCGGCAGCAATGACGACGGTACAGTTTGCCTCCCGCTTCTTCTCCGACGCGTAGCCGTTGAGGGCTGAAAGCGCAAAGAGCAGAAGTGTGGCGAATATCATTTTTGTAAGCATGTGATTATTTATGTTGTTATGGTGAGGTGTTGAGATGGTGAGATATGTTGTTGTGGTGATGGGATGGTGAGGTGGTGAGATGGTGAGATGGTGAGGTGGTGAGATGGTGAGATGGTGAGGTGGTGATAAGATGGTGAGATGTGTAATGTCAACACATCAACATCTCAACACTTCAACATCTTATCATCTCAACACCTCAACAGCAGAACGCAACTAAATTGCGTTCTGCCCAACCTTGATCTCCTTCTCCACACTCTCGCCGTCGCCCCAGATGAGCGTCAGCTTGAATGGGATATTCGTATTGATTGTAACTTTCGGTTTCTCGTTAACAGAACTGCGCTTAGCCACCTTGAACGAGATATTGCCGTCGGCACCGAGCGGATAGCGGTCGATGCCGTAAGCGTCGAGCAGCTGCACGTCGAGCGTCACGTGCGAGTCCTGTATGTCGGCACGTATGCCGAAGATATACTCGATAAGGTCGGCGATTGGCGGCAGACCGGTCCAACCCACAAAGTCCTTGCGAGCCATGAAGCCAGGCGCAGCATCCTCCGGAGCGTAATACTCCCAGAACGTGCCCGTCTTCTTATACACCTTCAGCACGTTGTTGTAATGGTTCATCACGATGTCGTGAGCCAGTCGGCGATAGCCCTTCTCCACGAGTCCCGAAACAACCATATAGTTGGTTCCGGGCCATACACCGCCTTCCCAGTAGCGTCCGTTAGCCTTATACTTCGGGTTGTCGGCAGCAAGCGATGCCACACGGTGCGGACGGTTGAACTTGCAGGTGTCGTCGAGATGCTCCACGAGTCGGTCGAGGCGCTGCTTGGGCAGCACATCGGTATGCAAAGCCCAGTAAGCATAGATGCCCTGCGTCGTAGAGAGCGAGTCGTCGGCATACTGGTCGTAGAGGAAGCCGTCGCGCTCGCTCCACATGTTCTTGTTGATGTACGCCGAGAGATTCTTTATGTCGTCCTCGAACTCCTCAATCTCCTGCCAGCGCTCAAGGTAGAAGCCCATCTTCAGCAGAATGTTCGCCACCATTATCTGCTGCAGGCAGGCGTCGAGCCATATCATGTGACCGTTGCTATAGATAGTGTTGTAGCCTTCGGGCACACGTGGCATATTGTCCATGCCTGTGCCCCATCCGCTGCTCCAGTATGTACCGTTGCGCCATGTGCGGTTGAGCTTGAGCCACTTGTAGTAGGCGGCAAGCACGGGGAACACCTTGTTCAGACGATTGTCGTCGCCGAACTGCGTGTAGTAGAGCCACTCCGACCACGGCAGCAGGTTCGGACCAGTAGATGTAGGGTCGTAGCGGCCGAAGCAGTCGGAGCCGTCGGCGCGTATCTCGCGACAGATAAATCCGTCGGGATGCTGCTTAGCGTAGAAGTTGTCGAGCGTCTTCTGGAACGGGAAGAAGCGGTCGCCGTAGCGGCAGAACATCGTGATGAACGCATCGTCCCACATGAAGATGTTGCCGTTGTAGGCGGGCGAGATGTATGAGGTGACGAAGCCCGAGTCGTCGAGCGGCTGGCAGACGTTCTTCAGACCTATCTGCCACGCCTTCCAGTACATCTCTATCTCCTTCTGGTGTCCCTCCCAATAGGGCGAGGGCAGCACTTTGCGTGCCTGCTCGAAGGTGCCGGGCTTCGGTTTCTCAACCTTCGCCGTGCGGAACGTGTTCTCCGCCACGAGTGTCTGCATTACATACGTGTTCTTGTAAGGCAGCTTGTAGAGCGGCGAACCAGAAGATATGAGGTTCTGCGCTGGCGCAAGCACCGCAAAGAGCGAGGCTGTAAGGGTTAATATCGTTTTCTTCATCTTATTTGTATATTACTTGATTACTCCGTATGTGAGCAGCTGCTTGATGCGCTTGAACACGTCGGTGTTCTCGTAGATTCCGGTGAAGTGTTCTGCGCCCGGACCGAAGGCGTAGACCGGAACCATAGCGCCAGAGTGGTCGCGTGTAGAGAAGCAGCACTCTACGCGTCCTTCGTTCTTGTCGCCGTTGACGAGCGTGAGTCCGCCCGTCTCGTGGTCGGCTGTAACAACGACGAGTGTCTCGCCGTCTTCTGCCGCCCACTTCATCACCTTACCAATGGTCTGGTCGAAGTCGAGCGTCTCCTTCATGAGCATATCGAGCTGGTTGAAGTGTCCGTAGTCGTCAAGCTGCGAGCCTTCGATCATCATGAAGAAGCCCTTCTTGTTGCGGTTCATCAGTTCGATGCCCTTCATCGACGCACGCGCAAGCAGGTCGCCGCGCTCGTCGGGCAGCGGAGTGTCCTTGTCGTAAGGCACGGCAAAGATGTTGCTGTTGGTGTCGTATGCGAAGAAGTCGTCGAGCGAACGCGAAACGTGATAGCCCTTCACACGCAGTTCGTTGAAGATGTCGCGTCCGTCCTTGCGGTTGGCGAACTTCTCCGCACCACCGCCGAACACGAAGTTGACACCACTCGTAGGATAGTCGCCGACGAGTTCTTCTTCCTTGTCGCGGTCGATGTTATGGCAGCAGAAATCACAGGGCGTAGCGTCCCACAGACGGCATGTGACGGCGATGCCCGCATCCTTGCCAAGCTCCTTCGCCACGTCTACGAGCGATGTCAGCGGCTTGCCTTCGGGGTCGACGCCTACGGCATGGTAGCAGGTCTTTACGCCCGTAGCGAGCGATGTACCGCCCGAACCGGAGTCGGTTACGAGCTTGTTGGTTGCCCAAGTCTTCGACAATCCGGTGGCTGTAGCGTTCTCGAGCCACAGTTTTCCGCGGTTGGCTGTCCACGCCGTGTAGACGTGCATGAGGCTCATGCCGTCGCCAATCATCAATATTACGTTCTTCACCTTTTTGCCTTTCGGTGCCTTTATCTTCTCAACGGCGTATGGTTTGTCGTATGTGAAGGTTTGTGTGGGCATGTTGTACTGTGCGCTGGCTGTGGCTGCGCATACGGCAAGAGCCACAATAGCAAATAGTCTGTTTATTTTCATAATGTTCTATAGATTGTTTGTTATTTTGTTGCTTGTCTTTCTTTCATGGTCGGCAACGGCTGAAGAACAACCTGCGGAGGTCGTTTTCAGTCGACTGCTTAGGTGTAGACAAAGGTAAGAATAATTTTTGTGAACTGGAAAGTTTTCTATACATTGAGGGGTATAATTACGTTTTTTTCTTTACTTTTGCATAGAAACCGCACTTTAGCGTGCGTTATGAATTAATCGAACAAACCCCAAAAAAGAAGAATCATTTATGAGAAAAACATTGCTTCTGATCTTTACGGCTTTGTCATTGTTAACATGCAACGCCCAAGAGCAAGGGTCGGCAGAAATCATACCTATGCCTAACAAGCTGGAGGTGACTGCTGGCAGAGTGCTCAGACTCGGCAGCGAAGTGAAGATAAGCATACCGAAAGACCTCACCAAGCGGAAGGCAATAGTTGGCTACCTTGAAGGCAGACTGAGCGACAACAATATACGCACCAAGTCGACAACGGCGAAGAAAGCACAGTTGCTGCTGGTGGTGGACAACACTCTGCAGGACGAAGCCTACGAACTGACGGTGACGCCGAAGCGTGCCGTGATAAAGTCGAACTCTCAAGGGGCGGGTTTCTTCTACGGCGTGCAGTCGTTCATGCAGCTGGTGCCGGCAGATGCCGACGCAGAGGCAGCGGTTCAATGTGTGGAGATTAAGGATGCGCCGCGCTTTCAGTATCGCGGTGCGATGATTGACGTGGCTCGCAACTTCCAGTCGAAGCAGACCGTACTGCGCTTCATCGACCTTATGGCGGCGTTCAAGATGAACCGACTGCACATTCACCTCACCGACGATCAGGGTTGGCGCATCGAGATAAAGCGCTATCCGCTACTTACGGAGGTGGGATCGAAGCGCAGTCAGACTATGATTGGTCACTCCGACTACTACTATCCGCGCCGATTCGACGGAAAACCGCAGGAGGGCTTCTACACGCAGCAGGACATTAAGGAGATGGTGGCGTATGCTGCCGACCGATTCATCACGATTATACCCGAGATTGAAATGCCGGGACATTCGTCGGCGGCGCTGGCAGCTTATCCGCAGTATTCGTGCGGACTGGGCAAGCAGTATGTGGTACGCGACTATATGGACATCTTCGACGAGGTTTACTGTCCGCAGGAGCAGACGTTCGAATTCTTGCAGAACGTGCTGACGGAGGTGATGGATCTGTTCCCGAGCGAGTATATACACATCGGCGGCGACGAGTGTCCGAAGAAGGCGTGGAAGGTTTGTCCGCGCTGCCAGGCGCTGATAAAGAAACTGAATCTGAAGGACGAACACGAGCTGCAGAGCTGGTTCGTCCATCGCATTGAGCGGTTCGTGAACAGCAAGGGAAAGAGCATCATTGGCTGGGACGAGATTCTGGAGGGCGGACTGGCGCCGAACGCCACCGTGATGTCGTGGAGAGGCGAAGTGGGCGGCATTGAGGCTGCGAAGATGAAGCACAAGGTGATAATGACGCCGGGCGACTACTGCTATATCGACCACTATCAGGAGGACCCTGAGCATGCTCCGCTTGCCATTGGCAGCTATCTGCCTTTGGACAGCGTGTATGCGTACAATCCGTTGCCCGAGAGTCTTACGCCGGAGGAGCAGAAGTACATAATAGGTACGCAGGCTAATCTTTGGGGCGAGTATGTGCAGACGGCTGATTATCTGGAGTATATGGCTTATCCACGACTGATGGCTATGGCTGAGGTGCAATGGACCGACGCCGAGAAGAAGGACGTCAACAACTTCCACAAACGTCTTAAGACGCAGTTTGCATGGCTCGACAAGAAGGGCGTGCATGCCTGCCGCAACTTCTATGAGGCTGAGTTCGGCGGCGCATGGAACAACGCGCAGAACGTATATGAGGTGAAGCTCAAGACGCTCTGCCCCGACGCCGAGATACGCTATGCGCTCGACTGCGCCGACGAGAGCCGCTTCAAGACCTACTCTGCGCCGATAGCTCTCGACAAGGAGACGGAGTTGTGGGCGGCGGTGTACGTTGACGGCAAGCGGATGGGCGGCATAACGCATAAGCGCTTCGCCGTGAACAAGGCTACGGGCTGCGAATATACGTGCTCGCCGAAGGCTGCTTGGGAGAATATGCACGAAGGATATGCGCTCACCGACGGACTGCGCGGATTCTCGAAGGACACGCGCTACTGGACGGGCTTCAACAAAGACACGCTGCAGATAGACATCAGTCTGCACGAGGCGACGACAATAAGCAGAGTAAAGCTCGGTACGCTCTGGCGCACTTGGAACACGATGTGGCCGGCTCGCGAAGTGAGGGTGATGGTTTCTGACGACGGCAACGAATACAGAACGGTTGCCTGTCAGAAACCCGAATACGACTTCTCGCTTACCGAGGCTACACGCTTCCCCGTCGAGGTGAAGTTCGAGGAAAGCGGCGCAAGGTTCGTAAGGCTCGTGGTTTTGGGCGGCGGAAAGTGTCATGATGGTCATTACAACGCCGGCGAACCGAGCGAACTGGCGTTGGACGAGATTGAGATTTACTAAGCACGGCAACCACACGTTTCAAAACAAAATGCAACAAACGTACAAACCAATAAGAACAATTATAAACAACTATAACAAATGAACAAAAACCTATTAGTTACTTTGCTCTTCTTGCTGGCAGCAGGAACCGCATTTGCGCAACACAAGTTCCGTTTCAATAACGACGGCAAGTTCAAGATTGTGCAGTTCACCGACATCCATTGGGACCCGACATCTGCCGGATGCGACACCACACGCAACACCATCCTCTCCGTACTGAGTCAGGAGAAGCCCGACATCGCTATTCTCACGGGCGACATCGTTACTGCCAACCCAGCGAAGAAGGGATGGGAGGCTATAATAAAGATTTTCGACGAGGCGAAGATGCCGTTCGCCGTAACGCTGGGCAACCACGACGCCGAGCCGCAGTATATGAGCAAGCAGGAGATATTCGACGAGCTGTTGAAGTCGCCTTACTTCGTAGGCTCGCACGGACCGCAGGGCATTCCGGGGCATGGCCAGTATGTCATTCCGGTGTACGGTTCGAAGGAGAAGGACAAGGTGCAGTCGCTGCTCTACTGCATCGACTCTAACGATTATCCCGAAACCGACGAGCTGGGACACTACGACTGGATTCACTTCGAACAGATTGCGTGGTACCGCGACCAGAGCAAGCACTACACAGAACTGAACGGCGGCACTCCCCTGCCGGCGTTGGCGTTCTTCCACATCGCGCTGCCCGAATATCGCAACCTAATGAACCGCCCAGGCACTTGGGGCAGATGCGACGAGGGCGAGGTATGCGCGGCTGACATCAACAGCGGAATGTTCGCTTCGTTCGCCGAATGTAAGGACGTGATGGGCGTGTTCGTGGGTCACGACCACGACAACGAGTTCATAGGTCAGGAGAAAGGCATCTGCCTTGCCTACGGACGTGTGACGGGAACGGACGCTTACGGCGGACTGGTGCGCGGCGGACGTGTTATCGAGATGTATGAGGGCGAAAGACGCTTCGACTCGTGGGTGACTACGCCGCAGGGCAGAGAGTTCGCCTACTACTACCCGTCGGGCATCACGTCGATTGACGAGGAGGGTCCGTATCTGCCGGCTCTGAACGTGAAACCGAAGAAGCACGGCGTGAACTATACTTACTATGAGGGCAAGTTCAAGAAGACTGCCGACATCTTCAACAATGGTAAGAAGATGAAGGAGGGCGTGCTCAACAACTTCATCATCACCGAGGCTCGAAGCGAGGACCACTTCGGCTACGACTTCCGTTCGTTCATAAAGATACCCGAGAAGGGCGTCTACTACTTCGACATTGCGTCCGACGACGGTTCGCGCCTGTTCATCGACGGCAAGGAGATTATCGACAACGACGGTTCGCACAGTAAGGAGTTCGTAGCTGGTAAGGTGGCACTGGAAGCTGGTTTCCACGAGATGCGCATCATTTACTTCGAGGACTACATGGGACAGAGCCTTAAGATAAAGATTACGGACAGATACAACAGTAGTCGCATCCTGCCCGATGATATGCTTTACACCAAATAAAATTACCACGTAGGTAAAACATCATTCCCGCATATCGGTAACAATGTTACAGATATGCGGGAATATCATTACCACGCCACGGAAATACCAAAAAACTCCGCACAGCGAAACATTCTGCTTTGCGGAGTTTTTTGGTTTAATAAGTATTAGTAACCGACAGTTAACGAGTGTTTGTAACCGTCGGTTAATGAGTTTTTAATAGCCGTCGTTCTGCTTCAACGCACCACCCGACTTCGTGATTTCTGTTGAAGGATACGGGAACACCATGAGATGGTCGTCGTACTCTACGGGCTTAACCGCAGGGTTCGCCTCGTTGAGATAGTCCTCGTACGGTCCTACTTCGAAAGTGCTGTTCCAGTCGCTGCGGTCGGCATAGTGGCGAGCACGCGGGTGAGCGTTCAGCTCCTTCTTAGCAAGCTCCTTAATCTCGGCTGCACCAGAGTGGAACCAGCGCTTCAGGTCGTAGAGGTGGTCGCTGTACTCGAAGGCGAGTTCGCAACGACGCTCGTGATAGAGGTCTGCCCATGTAGCGTTGCCCGACAGCGGAGTGAGGTGAGAGCGGTTGCGCACGCGGTTGATGTCCTTTGCTGCGAGGTCGGCATGACCGAGAACGAGGTTAGCCTCGGCACGGAACAGAAGCATCTCGGCAAAGCGTACGAGCGGCATGTGAACGCGCGCTGTAGGCCAGTTGCCGTTAGTGCTTACGTAGCCGTTCTTGTCGGCATTCTCGTACTTGAACGGATCCATGTACTTGTTGATCATGAAGCCCGACTCAACGTCTGATGTAGAGAAGAACTTGCGTGTCTCGCCGAAGAACTGGAACTCCTGACCGTATTCGAGCACAGAGCGTGTGATGCGGGCGTTGCCTGCACCGTCCTTCAGCATCTCCTCGAAGATGTCGTACGACGGCTTGATCTGACCCCAACCGTTGTAGACGCCCCAACCCTTATTCTCAAGGATTACGCCAGGGAACTCGGAGCCACCAGGAGTGTCGCCACCTGTGCCGGCAATGCCGAAGAGGTATTCCTTTGTCCAATAGTTAGAGAAGTCGGAAGAGAAGATGTCTGCGAACTCGGGAGCGAGGTCGCGTCCGTACTCATTCTCCAGAGCGTCTACCATCTTTATCACGTTCTCCCACTGCTTGCTGTCGAACGCAGCCCAGTAAGCATAGACCTTAGCCTTGTAAGCAACGGCGGCTGCCTTGTGAGCACGTCCGCGGTTGTCGATGCCGTATTCCTCGAACTTCGGCAGATACTTGATGGCGTTGTCGAGGTCTTCGATAATCATCTTGTAGTTGTCCACTACCGATGCCTGCTGCTTCGGAATAGAGTTGTCGTAGCCGCCGGCGAAGTCCTCGTAGCGTACGAACGGCACACCCTGCTTGTCGTTACCGTAGCGATAGGCAACATAGAAGTGGCTGAAGGCGCGCATGAAGAACGCCTCGCCGAGCGAGCGTGTCTCTACCGCGGTGAGCGCAGTAGACTGCTGCTTCTTCAGCAACTGCTCCACAACCCAGTTGGCGCGAGAGACGAGGCCGGTAAGGCGGCCGTATGTGCCCTTCAACGGGTCTTCATCGCCTGTATACTGGAGGTTGGCGAGAGTAGGATAGCTGCGCGTACGACCCCAAACGATATCACACGCACCGCCCTGCTCCCAGTAAAGTTCGCGACCGAAGAGACCCTCCTGATGAATCGGCGCATAGAGAGCGTCGATAGCATCTACAGCCTGGTCGTCATTGGTGAAATATTGCGTCGTAGTAGGCTCACCCTCTTTCTGTATGTCGAGGAAATCGCTACACGAGCTCAACAGTGCCGCAGAGAAAACGGCTGTCAATATATATTTTGCTTTCATAGATATTGCTTTTTAGTTGTTTTAGTAAGTAAGTTTCACACCGAAAGAGAATGTGCGAGCCACCGGATACTTCATAGCGTCCCATCCGCCACACTCGGGGTCGATGCCGGTGTAGTCGGTGATGGTGCAGAGGTTCTCGCCACTTACGTAAACGCTCAAACGACTGTTGCGCGAACCGAAGTGTGAGCACTTGCGGAGAAGGTTGGTGAGGTCGTAGCTTACGGTCACGTTCTTCAGACGCAGGTATGAAGCGTTCTCAAGATACCAGTCGGAAGCTGTAGAGAAGTTGCCGTTCGGGTCGTTCTTAGAGAGGCGCGGAATGTCAGAGTCGCGGTTTGTCTCGCTCCATGCGTCGAGGATGCGCGAGTCGCGATTGAAGTTGCCCTCAACGTCTGAGAGTGTCATGAACTTTGCAACGTTCATCGCCTTAGCTCCTGCCACGCCCTGAAGCATTGCAGAGAAGGTGAGGTCTTTCCATGTGAAGCCTGCAGAGAACGAGAAGGTGTACTTCGGTGTGGCAGAACCACAGTACTGACGGTCGGCGTCTGTAATCTTGCCGTCGCCGTTCTTGTCGATGAACTTCAAGTCGCCAGCCTTTGCGTTAGGCTGAATGCGGTTACCGTTCTTGTCAACATAAGAAGCCGCTTCGGCGTCGCTCTGGAAGATGCCTGCGCTCTTGATGAGGTAGAACGAACCGAGAGGCTGTCCCTCTGCGTCCTGATAGCAGTAAGGCAGGTTGCGGAACGAACCGCCGCCGGTCCATACACCTGCGTTGCCGTCTGCGTCCTTCACGCCGATGTCGCTAACCCAGTTCTTGAGCCAAGAGAAGTTGCCGCCAACGTAGTACGACCAATCCTTGTTGATGCGGTCGTTCCAGTTGAGCGAGAGCTCGAGACCACGGTTACGCACCTCGCCCTGATTGATGAGCATCGGGTCGAGACCGATAGAGCCAGGCCAGTTCATCGACTGAGTCTGGATGAGGTCGAACGTGCGCTTCTCGAACCAGTCGAACTGCAAAGCCAAACGGTCGTTGAACATATTGAGGTCGAGACCGAGGTCGAACTGTTCTGAGGTCTCCCAAGTCAGGTTGTTGTTGAGAGCGATAGAGTTGTAGATGAATGTATCCCACAGTGTATTCTTCTCAACGCCATACTGCGCCTGCTCCTGCCAAGAATTTGTAGAGAGCACTGCCGAACGGTAGTTGTAGCCGATAGAACCGAGGTTGCCCACACGACCCCAAGAAGCACGGAGCTTGAGGAGCGACACGAGGTCGGTCTTCGGGAAGAAGGCTTCGTTAGAAATCTTCCAACCGACTGTCACAGCAGGGAAGTCGCCGTGGTTCTTGCTCTTAGGCAGACGACCTGCATAGTCGCGGCGCCAAGAAGCTGTGAGGAAGTAGCGGTCGTCGAACGAGTAAGCCAGACGTCCGATGAGCGACACGTTGGCGTCAGGGCCTGTGAGATAGTCCTTGCCAGACACGGAGCCTGCATAAGCGATATACTGCAGATAGGGCGACTCGTCGGCGAAGGTTTTGCCGTTCAGCTCGAAACCGCGTATGTTGAAGTGGTCGGCTGTGGTAGAGAAGAGTGCGCCTACGGTGTGCTTGCCGAAGGTGTTGTCGTATGTAAGGGTGTTCTCTGTCTTCCACTGGTCGGTGCGGTATGTGCTCTCGGTGAGCGAGTTGCTGCCGTCGGGCTTACCTACCTCGTCGCGACGCGGCGTGAAGCCTTTGTAGTGGTTCGACTGCAGGTTGTATGTGAAGCGGCTCACGAACTTCAAACCTGGCACTACGTTCGCAATCTCCAATGATGTGGTTGACCATGCGTCGTTGGTGCGGTCGAAGATGTTCTTGGAAGAGAGCGTGCTGATTGGGTTCACAGCGTCGCCATGGGCATCGGCGAAGTTGTTGCCGTACGTAGCAATGTATGCAGGATCCTCGGTTGTTGTTCCGCCGAAACCGCTCTTTGTGAACGGACTGTAAACGGTGGCACTTGCCGGCATGTAGATAGCCGAGAGGATAGGTCCGGTGTAGCCCTCGTTGGTGTCTGTAGTGCGACTCTCGGTGTTCTTCCATACGAAATCTTCGCTGATAGAAACCCACTTGTTAATCTGATACTTGCCTGTATAGTGCAGGGCAAGGTTCTTGTTGAACGTATAGCGCATTACACCCTCGTCGTTGTCGTAAGCGAACGACAGACGGTTGGTGAATGTGTCTGTACCTGCGTTGATGGCTACGTTATGGCGCTGGTAGAACGCTGTGCGGAACACCTCGTCCATCCAGTTTGTGCGGGTTGTTGCAATCCACGGGTTCTTCTTTACATCCCAACCGTTAGGCAGAGCCAGACCTGCGTTGGCGTAAGAGCGCTTGCGCATCTCTATCTCCTGCTGTGCGTTGAGCGGCTTGGGCAGGTTTGTAGCGTTGCGCACACCTACCATACCCTCATAAGAGACTGATGTGGCACCCTTCTTTGCCTTCTTTGTTGTCACGAGCACTACGCCGCCGGCTCCCGACTGCGCGCCGTAGATAGCTGCTGAAGCGGCGTCCTTCAATACTACAATCGACTCGATATCGTTGAGCGAAGCGATCGGTGCACCGGGCACTCCGTCTACTACCCAAAGCACGTTGTCGCCGTTCTGCGAACCTTGACCGCGGATTACGATGTTAGGAGCGGCTGTAGGGTCGCCACCGTCGGCAGCAACGGTTACGCCTGCCAACTGACCCTGCAACATGCCCTCGGTAGAGGTAACTGGGCGCACAGCCAGCTCGTCGACATTGCTCACAACGCCAACGGCTGCCGAGAGGTCCTTTTTCTTTGTAGCGGTACCGTAACCGATGGCTACAACCTCGTTGAGCATCTTGCTGTCCTCATCAAGGACAACAACGATGTCGCGGTTGTTAGCGCCAACCTTCACTTTCTTTGTTGTATAGCCTACATATGAAATCTCGAGTGTGCCTCCGGGCAGCACCTGAAGACCGAAATTTCCATCTACATCAGTAACTGTGGCTGCCTTGTATCCCACGAGCTTAACGGAAGCGCCAATGATAGGCTCTCCGTTCTGATCTTTCACAACGCCCTTGACGGAAATGCTACCGCGCAATGGCTGTTGAACCTCAGTCGTATTGGAGAAAGCAATGCCAGCATAAGCCGAAGAGGAAAACGACAACATAGAACATGCGGCTACTCCGAAGATGCCCCACATCCAATTTTGTTTAGAAATACCTTTTCCCATGTTCAATAAATTTTAATTAATATATGCAATAGATTATTATTCGCTGTAAATGTAATAGTTGATATTCATTGCAAATGTAGGCAAAATATTAGAATCAAGCAAATAAATGTTTCGAAGATTTAAATAATGAAACGTTATTTTAATGATTAGGCACCAAAACAACTTGAAATGCGTGCGAATACGACAGATTGGCAATCAACTCTTTATTATTTTCACAAACTATTGACAGCAAAAAAAAACACGCATAAAGTTTGCCGTTACATATTAAAATGCTAACTTTGCAAATGGAAAAAGCTATACATTATCATATAATGTGGCAGACCGACAACGAAACAAACGTTTTTATACATAAAACAATAAACAATTATGGTAAACTACAAAGAATTGGGCTTGGTGAACACACGTGATATGTTCGCAAGAGCCATCAAGGGTGGTTATGCTATCCCTGCATTCAACTTCAACAACCTCGAGCAGCTCCAGGCTATCATCAAGGCTTCTTCAGAGCTGAAGTCACCGGTTATCCTCCAGGTATCTAAGGGTGCACGTGCTTACGCTAACGAGACTCTTCTCCGTTACATGGCAGAGGGCGCTGTAGAGTACGCTAAGGAGCTTGGCTGCAAGCATCCTGAGATCGTTCTCCACCTCGACCACGGTGACAGCTTCGAGCTTTGCAAGAGCTGTGTAGACCTTGGCTTCTCTTCTGTAATGATCGACGGTTCTTCACTTCCTTACGAGGAGAACATCGCTCTTACAAAGAAGGTTGTAGAGTACGCTCATCAGTTCGACGTAACTGTAGAGGGCGAGCTCGGTGTATTGGCTGGTGTAGAGGATGAGGTATCTTCAGACGTATGCCACTATACAAAGCCTGAGGAGGTTATCGACTTCACAAGCCGCACAGGCGTTGACTCACTCGCTATCTCTATCGGTACTTCTCACGGTGCTTACAAGTTCACTCCGGAGCAGTGCACACGCGACCCGAAGACTGGCAAGCTCGTTCCTCCTCCATTGGCATTCGACATTCTCGACGAGATCATGGAGAAGCTCCCGGGCTTCCCAATCGTTCTCCACGGTTCTTCTTCTGTACCGCAGGAGTATGTTGACATGATCAACGAGTACGGTGGCAAGTTGCCTGACGCTGTTGGTATTCCTGAGGAGCAGCTCCGCAAGGCTTCTGCTTCTGCAGTTTGCAAGATCAACATCGACTCTGACTCTCGTCTCGCATTCACCGCTGCTGTTCGCAAGGTATTCCACGACAAACCAGGTGAGTTCGACCCGCGTAAGTACTGCGGTCCTGCACGCGACCTCATGGAGCAGATGTACAAGCACAAGATCACAGATGTGCTCGGTTCTGATGGCAAGCTCGCTCAGTGCTAATCAAGCTGCTTAGCATTTAAAGCTAAATAAAATGGAGCGCTCGAAACGTTTATCGTTTCGAGCGCTTTTTGTTTAGCTCTTTGCTATATTCAAAGTTATTGCAGTCC
>SAMEA3663124__coassemble_201_pt1 | contig 22487 bp, 16 predicted proteins | sample SAMEA3663124__metabat2_low_PE_015 | metagenome-assembled genome bin SAMEA3663124 (sample SAMEA3663124) | pig gut metagenome | biome: pig gut; feature: pig-associated habitat; material: faeces | place: Denmark | collected 2012
CATGCTTCTAATTTGCTTAATATCTTGCGTTTAAACATAGCGTTTGTTTTAATTCATGGGCAAAGATACAACTTTTTTGTCTCAAATCAGTGGCAAAAACTATAATTTTTTTGTTGCAAATCATGGGCAACATGGCTCCAGTTTTGTTGAAAATCAGTGGCAAGCGAGGCTTTTTTGTTATGTTTTTATAGCGGATGTGTTTATGGAAATCACATTTATTTGCACGAGTATTTGATGTAAACTTACATTTATTTGCACGAGTATCTGTGATAAAGATATTAAAAGAAGTAGTTGTGCCACAAAAAAAACTGTATATTTGTATTTCGTTACTAACGTAGAACAAATAATTGATACGACCTTGCAACAATGAAAGATTTTGCAGCTATAGATTTTGAAACCGCCAACAATGAGCGTTCTTCGGTGTGCTCTGTCGGCGTGGTTATTGTTAGAGGTGGAGAGGTGGTGGATCGTTTCTACTCGCTCATCAAGCCGGAGCCGGAGTATTACAACTACTGGTGCAGTCAGGTGCATGGTCTTTGCGCTGCAGACACGGACGATGCGTCGGTCTTCCCCGAAGTGTGGAAGCAAATAGAGCCGAAGATAGCGGGGCTTCCGCTTGTGGCTCATAACAAGGCGTTCGACGAGAGCTGCTTGAAAGCCGTCTTCCGTGTCTATCAGATGGACTATCCCGACTACGACTTCTACTGCACCTGCATCGCCTCGCGCAAGGTCTGGCCCAAAGGTCGTCATACGCTTGACGTCATAGCAGCCCGCTGCGGCTATGACTTGACACAACACCATCACGCCTTGGCAGATGCGGAGGCCTGCGCAGCTATTGCGCTGGAAATATTATAACAAGCCGAAGCTTTTATCTGCTGATTCTTCTCAGCACCCACAATGCTGAGAAAAGCATTGCAATGCCTAAGATCCAGGAAATGGCAGCACTGGCTACGATGCCGAGCTGCTGTGTGAAGCCGGCTACGACAAAGGTGAGGAACGACACGGCGGCGACAGTTATGGCATAGGGTAACTGCGACGACACGTGGTGAACGTGCTTGCACTCGGCACCAGCCGACGCCATAATGGTGGTGTCGGAAATAGGAGATACGTGGTCGCCGCAGACTGCACCTGCCATGCACGCCGAGATGGAGATGATGCGCAGCGGTGCGGTAGCAGGGAATACGGCAATGCAGATAGGGATGAGTATGCCGAATGTTCCCCAAGAGGTGCCGGTGGCAAAGGCGAGCAACGCTGCAACGATGAAGATTATAGCCGGCAGCAGCATCTGCAGACCAGAGGCTGTGCTTGCCACAACGCCCGACACGTATTCGGCAGCGCCAAGTGAGTCGGTCATGCTTTTCAGTGTCCATGCAAGGGTGAGAATCAGTATGGCAGGCACCATGGCTTCGAAGCCTTTGATAAGACAACTCATGGCATTGTCGAACTTCAGTGTGCGGCGTGCTACGAACATTGCTATTGTAAGAATCAACGCTGCAAGCGAACCGATAACCAGTCCGACCGAAGCGTTGCTTGCTGCAAAAGCGTCTACGAAGTTGTGGTAGCAAGTGCTCGTTGCGTCGAAATATCCTCCAGAGTAAACCATGCCAGCCATGCAGAACACGATGAGCATCAGGATAGGCACTACGAGGTCGGCAACCGAACCCTTTGTCGTTGCAGGCTTCTTGCTGTCTTGCTTGGCACCCACACCGTGTTCTACGATTTGCAGTTTTGTGTCAATCACCTCATCCACCTGACCGCCTGTGCGCTCGTACCATTCCTGCAGACGTGCGTCGTACTTGCTCATGGCCTTGAAGTCGAAGCCCGACACGACGATCATAAACATGAAGATGATGGTGAAGAAAGCGTAGAAGTTGAACGGTATAGCCTGACAGAACAACGCCAGGCCATTCTCGCCGCCCGATACGGCAGCCGCCCAACTCGATATGGGCGATATGATGCAGACCGGAGCAGCGGTAGAGTCGATGAGATAGGCGAGCTTCTCTTTTGTAACGCCATGGCGCACGGTTATCGGACGCATCACAGAGCCTACTGTGAGACAGTTGAAGTAGTCGTCGATGAAGATGAGTAGACCGAGAATGATAGTTGCAATCTGCGCACCTATCTTTGTCTTTATGTGTTTGGAAGCCCAGCGTCCGAAAGCAGCCGATCCGCCAGCCTTGTTCATGAGTGACACGATGGAACCCAAAACCACAAGAAACACGATGATGCCCACGTTCCATGGGTCGGACAGGCAGGAGATAAGACCGTACTGCTTGGCGTCAGCTCCCGTGCCAACGGTGTCGTTGAGCAGATGAGTCAAGAAGCCTTCAAAACCTGTGCCCATCGACATGCTGTATAATATAGCGCCGAGCACAATGCCGATGAACAACGAAGAATATACCTCCTTGGTCTTCAGTGCAAGCGCAATTGCCACGACGGGAGGAAGAAGAGACCAGATAGTCCCGATGAAATTAAAATCCATAATATTATCCCTTAATCTTTTTAGGAGTGCAAAGGTAAGGCTTTATTTGGATTGTTGCAAAAAGTTGCAACAAAAAAACGGATGGCAAGCCGTTTATAGCTTGCCATCCGTTTTGTGGGTTATGTTAGCGTCGCTTGTTGGCGATGCGTTGTCTTATGGTAATGACGTCGCTTTTACTTCGCGATTACCTCGAACACCTCTACGTTGCCCTCAATCTCAGCCTTCACAGCCTTCTTGTTGAGTTCTACGTTGAAGAACGAGTTGTTGATGTCGGTAGAAGCGAGGAGCTTGCCCTTCTTGTTGTACTGGTTGAACTTAACGGCGCCGTTCTGCTCTACGTTGAGGAGCATGGTGTATGCCTTTGTGCCAGGAACGACAGAGAACGAAGTCTTGCCGCTGTTGCGGAACGATGTTACAGGGTTCTTGTCGAAGCCGAACATGGCAGCGTCGAGATCTGCTGATTCAACCTTGAAGTTGAGGCTCTCTGGAGTTGTGGGGTTAACCATGAACTCGCGCACAGCAATCCAGCTCTTCTTCTCAGACACGGCCTTGCGGATGCGGACGTAGCGTGCCTTTACCGGCTCGCCCTTCCAATGGATGATGTAGGTCTTGAGCAACTCGCCGGTGAGCTGTGTCCACGCCTTGCCGTCCTCAGAAGCCTCGAGCACTACGTTGTCGAAGTAATCGACATCGTCTACCGAGTTGCGTCCCTGGAGAATCTTCACCTCGCGAACCTCGCGAACAGTGCCAAGGTCGGCACCCACCCAGTCGCCAGTAGACTGGCTCTGACCGCAGTGGTAGTATGTGGTTGAGTCGTTGTCGAACATCAGCTTGCTCTGAGTTGTAGCGAGCGTCGGGTAAGTGCCCATGCCCTTATAGAAAGCAGGCACCTCACCAGTGAGGTTCTTGAAGAACTCCTGCGCCATGTCGTCCATAGCGTTCTCGTAGAACGGCTGCAGCTTCATAGTGCCGAGCTTGTGCTTCTCGTAAGCGGCGCGAGCCTCCTTAGTCATGCGGTTAGCTACGAAACCGTTCCAGAATTTAGAAGCGTCGCCGCTGCGGAATGTCTTCATCAATTTGAGAGTGTTCTTGCCACGTGTACCGAGCTTCTCGAACTCTACGAGCCACGGCTTCAGTTCCTTCATCAGAAGCGGATTCTTGCAGTCGCGCTCCATAGTGCTCTTAGTCTTCTCGACACGGTCGAACTCTGCATAAAGGTCGTTGTAAGCCTTGTCAGAGTAGTCGGCAAGACGGAAGGTGTTTGTCTCCCACGACTCGGCGCGGCGGTAGCCCGTCTCTGTGTCGCAAGAGTGGATGGCGAATGTGCGGTAAGCCTCGTGAGCCTCCGGTGTGAGGTCAACCAGACCGCGTTCCCAGTTGTCGATAGCGTTGTAGTCGGCTACGTTCCAGTTGTAGTCAGCCACGCCGTAGAGCGCCAGCTTCGAAGCCTCGCCGTGCTCCATCGGGTTAGACAGTACGCCAGAAGTCATCTTGTCGGTGATGTCGGTCTCCAAGCCGTATGTCGGGCCCTGCATGATGATGTGGCGGGCATAGTCGGTAACGGGGAAGTTCCACCAGTAGTAAGCCGGACGCTTGATGCGAGAGTCTACGAAGTCGAGAGTCTCCTTGGTGAGGTCAGAGCAAACTACAGCACCGGTCCAGAACACCTGCACCTCAGGGTCGAGCTCGTTGCCGTAGATAGCGAGCGGTCCGTCAGGACCCGGCTTTGCCCAAAGCTGCGAGTAGTCGGTAGGGCAGACAACGAGCGGAGCAACGTCGCCCTTCGCCTTCACGAACTCTTTTGTGAGGCGGTTCACGAGTGCCACCTGCTTCTTCGGGTTAGTACCCTCGCCGTCGATGTCATCGAAGTGGATAGCGAACGAGCGCACACCGAGTTCGTACATGAGGTTGAACTTGTTTACGAGGTTGTTATAATCCTCCTCGTTCCACTTGATGTCCTGACCCGGGTGGATAGCCCACACGAAGTCGACGCGGTTGCGGCGGCAAGCCTCCACGAGTTCGTGGATGTTCTTAGCCTGCTCGGGCGGGTAGGGCAGACGCCAGTTAGGACAGCTGTGATAAGGGTCGTCCTTCGGTCCGTACACATACTCGTTGAGCTTGTTGCGTCCGTAGTAGTCGATGAGCGAGAGGCGCACCTGGTGCGACCACGGTTCGCCGTAGAAGCCTTCTACCACGCCGCGCAGCGGCAGGTCGGGATAGTCGTTGCATGTGAGGTAAGGCACCTTGCCCTGAGCAGCCGGACTCTCCACGATCTGGCGCAGAGTCTGAAGAGCGTAGAACGCGCCACGCTCGTCGTAGCCCACGATGTTGATACCCTTCTTGTCGACGGTGAGGAGATAAGCACCCGATACCATCTTCTTCAGACCAGCCTTCTTTGCCGGTTTCTCGCCGAAGGTGATGTTGAGCGGAGTGCCCTTAGCGTTCTGCTTGAGGAAGTTGACGTCGTTGGCAAACTTGCCCGACTTGTCGATGAGCTTAACGCCAGCGCTGAGGTCGGTCCATGTCTGCATGTCGAGGTTGAAGTTGTGCGGCGTAGGGTTTACGACGATGCCGTGGTGGTCGAGCTTCTTGCCCGGCACCATGTTCACATCCTGCTTTTCACCACGCTGCGAGTTGAGGTCGAATGTCTCGGTCTGCGCAAACGCACTGGTACAAGCAGCTGTGAAGAGAGCTGTGAGAAGGAGGTTGTTTTTAATCATTGTTATGTTTGTTTTAGTAAAAGTCGTTAGGTCGGTGTATGCAGTGGTGCATACACACAAGTACAAAGTTAGTGATTTTGTGTTGATTGGTAAAATAGGCAGGTCTCTTTTAATTAATTTTAGTACGTGAGGAGCTAAAACGTGCGTGACGGAGAGGGCAGAATGGAAAAAAATGTGTAACTTCGCAGTTGATGATAGACCATGCAACGATAGAAAGGATAAAAGACGCTGCCAACATTGTGGAGGTAGTGTCCGAGTTTGTGACGCTCCGCAAGAGCGGCAGCAACTATAAGGGCCTATGCCCGTTTCACGACGAGAAGACCCCGTCGTTCTATGTGTCGCCGGCACGCGGCACCTGCCATTGCTTCGGATGCGGCAAGGGCGGCAACCCCGTTGGCTTCATTATGGAGCACGAGCAGATGACCTATCCCGAGGCGTTGCGATGGCTCGCACGCAAGTATCACATCGAGATAAAGGAGCGCGAACTCTCCGACGACGAGAAGCGCGAGCAGAGCGAGCGCGAGAGTATGTTCATCGTGAATGAGTGGGCTGCCTCTTATTTCCAGCACCTCATGCACGACACCGCTGACGGCGTAGCCATCGGCATGCAGTATTTCCGCAGCCGTGGGTTCCGCGACGACATCGTGAGCAAGTTTCAGTTGGGCTTCGACAGCACCGACCGCCGTGCTTTGGCACAGGAAGCTCTGCGCAAGGGCTATAAGGAAGACTTTCTGCTGAAGACCGGCATCTGCTACAAGAACGACCGTGGCGAACTAATCGACCGCTATGCCGGACGCGTTATCTTCCCGTGGATAGGCATCAGCGGAAAGGTGGTGGGCTTCGGTGGACGTCTGCTCGACTCGCGCACAAAGGGCGTGAACCAGAAGTACGTCAACTCGCCCGACTCGGAGATTTACCACAAGGACCGCGAGCTGTATGGCATCTATCAGGCTAAGAAGGCGATAGCCAAGGAAGACCGTGTGTACATGGTGGAGGGCTACACCGACGTCATCTCCATGCATCAGTGCGGCATAGAGAACGTGGTGGCTAACTCGGGTACGGCGCTTTCGGTGCATCAGATACACATACTGCACCGCTTCACGTCGAACATCACCCTGCTTTACGACGGCGACGCGGCAGGCATACACGCTGCGCTGCGCGGTACCGACATGTTGCTCTCTGAAGGCATGAACCTCAAGGTGTTGTTGCTGCCCGACGGCGACGACCCCGACTCGTTCGCACGCAAGCACTCGGCTGAGGACTTCCGCAAGTATATTGAGGAACATCAGACCGACTTCATCGAGTTCAAGACCGACTTGCTGCTGCGCAACGAACGCGACCCGCTGAAGCGTTCGGAGGCAATCAACTCCGTGGTGCGCAGCATATCGTTCGTGACGAACCCGATTCTGCGCGACACATATCTGCACGACTGCTCGGTGCGTATGGGCATCAACGAGGCTACGCTCATCAATACGCTCAACAACTTCATTCGCAGCAACCGCGAGGAAACCGCTTCCTCATTGAATAACTCACAATCGACGCAGACGGCAACTCAAAACTCACAACTCAAAATTCAAAACTCTCCTTCCCCGCTACAGCAGGCGTCGAAGGTTGAGCAGATGCTTGTGGAGTTGGTTGTGCGCAACGGCGACACTATCATATATAATAATGTAGAGACGGAGGACGGCACGACGGTTAACCTGAATGTGGCGCAATACATAGCGTACAACCTCGGTGTGGACGGACTGAAGTTTGCCAATCCGCTCAACTCGCGCATCCTTGACGAGGCTGTGAACCACGCCGGCGACGAGAATTTCTGTGCCGAGCAGTTCTTTCTTCACCATTCGGATATCGAGATATCGCGCATAGCTACCGACCTCTGCATGGATAAGTATCAGTTGCTCGACGAACAGAAGGCGGCACGTGCCGACGAGGAGAAGAACGCCGACGAACTGCGTGTCGAAGAGGAGAACCGGATAGAGGCTCTGCGCCAACAGACCGAACACCTGCTCAACGACTTCCGTATGGACTATCTTGAGCAACGTCTGCGCGACCTGAAACGCGATATTTCGCTTGCGGTGAACGAACCCGAACGACTGCAGCAACTGATGGAAGAGTATAAGACGGCGCACGAACTGCGCTCGAAGCTCGCCCGGTTGTTGGGAAGTAATATTATAGCATGATAGGGGGTGAAGTGGTGAGATGGTGAGATGGTGACAATAGTCTTGCAAATCTCAACTCCTCACCATAACACCATCTCACCATCTCACCATCTCAACATAACAACAAATAATATGTTCTACATCCATTGGGCATTCATATTAGCTTACGTCTTCATTATTGTCAGCATCATGCTGGCAGTACTGATGGACAACCGTCAGCCGGCAAAGACGATAGCCTGGGTGATGGTGCTGCTCTTTATGCCCATTGTCGGAATAATACTGTACGTCTTCTTCGGACGGAACACCCGCAAGATGACGTTCATATCACAGCGGTCGCTCGACCAATTGTCGAAGCGTTCGATGCTGGAATTTGTGGAGCAACGCCAATTGACGTTGCCCGATGACTACCGTTCGCTCATACAACTCTTTACCAACCAGAGTCTCGCTCTTCCGTTCAAGGACAACGAGGTGGAGTTCTACACCGATGGCTACGAGTTCTTCCCCGCATTGCTGAAGTCGATAGCTTCGGCACGCAAGCATATACATCTTGAGACATACATCTTCGCCGACGACGCACTCGGACGGCTGGTTGCTGATGCTCTTATCAGCAAGTCGAGAGAGGGCGTAGAGGTGCGACTTATCTACGACGATGTGGGCTGCTGGCGGGTGCCCCGCGAGTTGTTCGAGCGTATGCGCCGTGCCGGGATAGATGTCAATGCCTTTATGCCCGTTAAGTTTCCGGCGTTCACGAGTAAGGTGAACTACCGCAACCACCGCAAGGTGTGCGTAGTAGACGGCGTTGAGGCGTTTGTTGGCGGCATGAACATCGCCCTGCGCTATGTGAAAGGAATATACAAAGGGCGTCTGCCTTGGCGCGACACCCATCTCCGTATACGTGGTGGAGCGGTGTACGCCCTGCAGCGCACGTTCCTCGTCGATTGGTATTTCGTCGACCGCACACTCGTCACCAACTCAAAATACTATCCGCCGATGCCGTGGCGCATAGACAACAACTGCCTGATGCAGGTCGTGACGAGCAGTCCGATTGCCAAATGGCCGGACATCATGCAGGGATATGTGCGCATACTGCTTGAGGCGAAGAACTATGTATACATGGAGTCGCCTTATTTCCTGCCTACTGAGCAGGTGCTCTTCGCCATGCGCACGGCAGCACTTGCCGGCGTAGATGTGCGACTGATGATTCCGCACCATAGCGACTCTCGCTTGCTTGAACTTTCGTCAATGTCGTTCGTGACGGAGGTGCTTGAGGCAGGCGTTAAGATAATGCTTTACGAGGCTGGATTCAACCACAGCAAGTTGCTTGTGGCTGACGATGCGCTCTGCACCTGCGGTTCTACGAACATCGACTTCCGTAGCTTCGAGAACAATTTCGAATCCAACGTCTTTATCTACGACCGCACAACGGCGCTGCGCATGAAGGAAATCTTTATCAGTGATGAGCAAGAATGTGTAGACTTCCTGAGCGTGTACAGCGAGCGAAAGCGCCCGTTCATGCACCGTCTGGCGGAGTCGCTTGTTAGAGTGTTCTCACCACTGTTGTAAAATATGATGTTGATGTGTTGAGATGTTGATGTGTTGAGATGTTGAGATGTTGAGATGTTGAGATGGTGAGGTTTTGAGATGGTGAGATGGTGAGATGGTGAGGTGTTGAGATGTTGATGTGTTGACAAATGAAACATATCTCAACATAACAACATAACAACATAACACCACCTCACCACCTCACCACCTCACCACATATCCTAAATGATTTCAAAGTGTTTCAGCGCATTCGCGATGCCATCCTCGTCTACGCTGCTTGTCACATAGTCGGCGTGCGCCTTCACCTCGTCGAGCGCATTGCCCATAGCCACGCCAACGCCAGCCGCACGCAACATAGAAAGGTCGTTGCCGCCGTCGCCGAACGCCATCGTTTCGCTGATGTCGATGCCCATGTGCTCGGCAATGGCACGGATGCCGTTCGCCTTGTCGGCAGTGGCAGACGTAAGGTCGCAGAACGCAGGATGCCAGCGTGCAGACGTTGTGCCTGGTATGTGGGGTAGAATAGTGCGCTCCTGGTCCTCGGTGAGGAACGGCGTAATCTGCAGTACACCCTGCTTTATAACCTCCTCAACCGGCACGTCGAACTTGTTGTACGTCACCTTCAGCATGTCGTAGAATACATGGTTCACGCTGTCGTTGCGGTTGATGATCTGCAGATCCTTTGTGCCTACAATCACCGCCGGCACGTCGAGACGGTTGCAGAAGTCGACTATCGCCTCTGCCTCGTGAGTAGGGATGAGATCCTGGCGCACTACCTTGTCGCCATAAACGCATTGAGCGCCAGTGGCAAGAATGAAACCGTCCATGATGTCCTCCACCTCCGTGATGTTGTTGAGCAACTGGCGTGGGCGACCCGTGGCGGTAAAGAGCTTCACGCCGCGCTTGTGAGCCTCGCGAAGCGCTTCGATTGTTGACTCCGGCACCTTGTGCGTATTAAAGCTGACGAGCGTTCCGTCAACGTCGAAAAATAAAGCTTTTATCATATTTCGTTTTTTTTATTCAGTAGGAGGCTATGGCATTAGCTTTCCGCTACGCGCCGCTGACTTTCAGTTCTTGCCGTAGCCCTGTTGTGTGATACGGGCAGGAAAGCCCATACCTCCTAAACATTGCAAAGGTACGCAGAAAAAGCAGAAGCCGAAAATTATACTACTTGATTGATGTCAAAATCAAAAAATAATTACTACTTTTGTAATTCATTATTCACACGGAATACACATTAAACAACCATTAATCAGCAAAGGAAATGACAGAGCAGACGCAACTCGCTTGGGACATAATAGAGACAACGAACACCAACCTCTTCCTCACCGGTAAGGCTGGCACGGGAAAGACCACCTTTCTGCGTCGACTGAAGGAGGAGTCGTCGAAGCGCATCGTGGTGGTAGCGCCTACGGGCATTGCTGCCATCAATGCCGAAGGTGTGACCATCCACTCGTTCTTCCAGTTGTCGTTTGCGCCGTTCATACCCAACTATAATCTCAAGGAACAGCAGTTCCGCTTCTCCAAACAGAAGATAAACGTCATCCGTTCTATCGACACGCTCGTCATCGACGAGATCTCTATGGTGCGTGCCGACCTTCTCGATGCCGTAGACAGCGTGCTGCGCCGTTTCCGCAAGAACAACCTTCCGTTTGGCGGTGTTCAGATGGTTATGATCGGCGACTTGGGTCAGCTTGCTCCGGTGGCTAAGGACGACGAGTGGCAGATGCTCTCGCGCTATTACGCCACGCCTTATTTCTTCTCGTCGCTCGCCCTGCAACGCACACGCTACGCCATCGTCGAACTGACGAAGGTGTATCGCCAGAGCGACAAGCGTTTCCTCGACATACTGAATAAGGTGCGCGAGAATCGTGCTGACGCTGCGGTGCTCTCTGCGCTCAACTCGCGCTACATTCCCAACTTTAAGCCGCGCAAAGAAGACGGCTACATACGTCTTACGACGCACAACTGGCAGGCGCAGCGCATCAACGACCACGAGCTTGAACTGCTCCCCGGCAAGCCCTATACCTACACTGCCACCATCGAAGGCAAGTATCCAGAGATGCTCTTCCCGACCGACGAGACGCTCACGCTGAAGACCGGTGCACAGGTGATGTTTGTGAAGAACGACTCGTCTGCCGATAAGGCTTACTACAACGGTATGATTGGCACCATTGCGGCGATAGACGCCGAGGGTTTCACCGTTACGGCGAAGGACACCGGCGAGAATATACGTGTGCAGCCCGAACAGTGGGACAACACGCGCTACGTGCTCAACGAGAAGACCAACGAGATAAGCGAGGAGGTGGAAGGAACCTTCACGCAGTTCCCCGTGAAGACGGCATGGGCTATCACCGTTCACAAGAGTCAGGGTCTTACGTTCGACCACGCCATCATCGACGTGCAGCGCGCCTTCACCCACGGACAGACATACGTGGCTCTCTCGCGTTGTCGCACTCTGGAGGGCATGGTGCTGAGTGCGCCACTGCCGCAGTCGGCTATCATACGTGATGAGGCTGTAGACGAATACGCCACGCACGCCATTGAGCACACGCCGAGCGAGGGACAGATAGAACAGTTGCAGCGCGACTACTATCTGTCGGTGGTGAGCGAACTGTTCGACTTCCGCCCGCTCATGGATGCCTTCAACCGTGTGCTCGACTTGCTCGACGGACATTTCCGCCGTTCCTTCCCGAAGCTCATTGCCGAATACAAGGCACGCACGGGCACTATAAAGACCGAGCTTATGGATGTAGCCGAGCGCTTCAAGTTGCAGTACAGTCAGATTGTCATCGCTTCTGCTGACTATCAGACGAATGCCCTGCTACAGGAACGTCTGAAGAAGGGCGCCGAATACTTCGCTCGAAATATTACAGATGTGGAGGAGCTTGTGAAGAAGACATCGGTGAAGACCGAGAACAAGGACGTGAAGAAACGCTACAACGATGTGTTCCCAGCGCTCAAAGAGGTGGTGATGCAGAAGCGCGCCCTCCTCAACTGCGTCAAGTCAGACGGCTTCACACTGCATAGCTATCTGCGCCAGCGTGCCCTGGTACTTGCCGGAAAAACAATATCAGAAAAATAGACAAATGGTATGGTTTTCTCTTTCTTATTTTCTTTTCTACGGGCTTTATCCGAGCCTAATTTACAAGAAAGTGGTGAAAGAAGGAAACCATACCATTCTTTTTTATACCTATGAACCATTATGGACTTGTACAGCTCGTCACTTTACCCTAACTTTGCTCTTTGACAGGTAATGCCGTGCAAACGGCATTTATAGTATAACCTAAAAACGAATTACTATGAGTAGGGTTTTTCAAGTGAAGCCTAAACGTATCAAGCGCTCCAATGGCACCGTCCTCACACCAGACATGGTTGTGACCGTTACGACTCTGCAGCACACCACCAACCCATTCTACAATGGTGCGAAGGAACTGCAAGAGACCTATCAGCGCATCTATGCTTTCGACTATAAGAAGGCATGCTGCAACCAGAATGACTTTGAGTTTAAAAAGTTGGATTAAAAATTACAATTTTTTCAAAACAATAAAACAAGAGTTATGGATATTAATCACATATATACAGAATTCATGTCAAACAAACAGTTGTTCAAACCGTTTGTTTCATGGCCTGATTGTGTACACCTGGGATTGAACAATGTAGATGCTATTTCGAATAAACTTCTTAATGAGATTACATTAAGAAGAGACGAACATCTGCTATGGGTATCGCGTCATAAAGCTAATTGGAAGGCGAAAGACGAAGATGAGAAAACTCCTTCAGGTTGTATCATCACGGATCAGCGCATTTGCTATTTCAATTTGAATGATAAGAAAAAAAGCTTTAGCGTAGAGTGGGGTGAGGTTGCTGCAATTAAGCACATGATGAATAGTTTCTATATTCAAAAGTCTTTAGCTGCTACATCCTATGACTTGAAAATTTGTGACTACGCATTGTTCGACAAAAAAGTTGAAAAATCGAGCTCAGTTGTTGCGTTCTTAACAGGTGTCTTTACCAATAAAAGACAAGATACAAAAAAAACTAAAGAACAATTGTTTTCCGAATTTGAAGAACAACTCAAACAATTATCATGTAAAGACGAACGAGTTTTCATTAATAATAAGGAAACCAAAGAGACAAAAGTAGTTGGAAGATCTTCTTACAATGTAAGGTATGAGACTGTTAATGCTTCATCAAATAAGAACAAGTCTACTCAAAGTACGTCTTCTAAAGATGAAATAAAGAAGGCTTATAAGAATTTGCAAGAAATCCTGCAAAGTACTCAAAGTGATGTCTTTGACTTGAATGGAGTAAATTCACAGTTTAATACTGTCAAGGGGAAAATAGCCTTTGCGTTTGATTCGAAAATAAAAGAAGCTAAGAAAGAATTAGATGTGGCTTTGAAGGATACAGTGTGGGATAATCTTGTTATTGCTTTCTTTGGAGAAACAAATGCAGGTAAGAGCACAATTATCGAGACCTTTAGAATTCTTTTTGATGATAAACGTAAGAAAGAAGATGGTCTGATTGTGGGTGATGGCAGACACGACTTTACAAAAACTTATGAAGAATATCATTTGTCTATTGCAGGTCATCCTTTTACTTTGATAGACGTACCTGGTATTGAAGGAGATGAAGCAGAGTTTAAAGATGTGATAAAAACAGCTTTGCATAAGGCTCATTGTGTCTTTTATGTTCAGGGACATAATAAGAAACCAGATCGAGCTACAGCTGAAAAAATCAAGAAATATTTAGGAGATTGGGTAAAGGTTTATTCAATCTATAATGTGCGTGGTGGTGTTAGCAATTATGATGAAGAAGAAGAACGCGAAACATTGATAACTTCAGGTATCTTAAAGGCTGAAAGTTTAATACGGTCAGAATTTAAAACTATATTGGCTGATGTTTATGCTGGGCATGTAACCTTGCAGGGTCTGTTGGCTATGTCTGCTAAAGCATCATTTTCGTCTAAACGAGAAGATTTGATAAGAGGACAACAAAAGTTATTGAAGTATTTTGGTGGTTCTGCTGATAAAATTTTAGAGTTTAGCCAATTTAAGACATTGACAACTCTTGTTGAACAGAAATCCTCTAATTTCAAGTCTGAAATCATAGAAGCGAACAAACAGAAATTGATGTCTTTGGCAGGTAATATTTCCACCGATATTGAGCAGGTGATGGAATCTCAGAAGAGCTATTTAGCCAACTTGGAGTCAAATCTTCGAACTATAAATCGAGAGGTTTGCAATAATAGTATGGATTCTGCTTTAAGAAATATAACTAACAAGACAAGAAATGCTATTACAAGTGCCTATGGTGAATTGAAATCAGAGATTTTTGATCTTATAGATAATGAACCAAGTAATATTAATCAATTAGCAGAACAGTACCAAGAAGATATTATAGAGAATTTAGAGAATCGTATTAAGTCTATTGTTAACGATGAATTAAAAAAAGTTCGTGATACTGCAAATCGAAAGATAAAAGATTTGGATGGTGTTAACATTAAGCCAATACAATTCAATCGAACTGTTGAGGTTGGTGCTGATATTGATTTTTCTGGTGCGTTAGAAGAATTAGATATCGATTTCGCCGATGTTCTTTCATGGACAACTAAAACTGCAGGAACTGCAGCTGCAGGAGCTATTGTTGGATCTTGTATACCTTTTGTAGGTACTTTAATAGGTGCAGGTGTAGGAGCAGTTGTCGGTGGCATTGCTCATGCGTGTTCAGGAGATGGTGGAAAAGCTGATGCTCGGAAAAGTGTATCTGATGCAATAGGTAAGGCAACTCAGCGAGCTAAGAGCAATGTAAATTCAATGTTGGCACCAGTTATTAGAGATATGGATTCCCAAAAACGTCAATTAAGTAATTCTGTAAAAAAAGAATTGGCTAATATTGAGGAATTGCAAGATACTCTGGAAACTTTCGATGTTGAAATGTCTGAATTTGTAAATGGATTAAAACATAAACATTATGGAAGAATTTAATATATCTAGCAAGAAATTGCAAAAGTTGTCTGCTTTAAAGACGCTTCTGCAAAATGGGGTTGAATACATCCCTGAATTGCAGGCGTATCTTAGCAAGATAGATAGTATAGTGAATACCATTAAGAATGGTGAAATTAGTGTTGTTCTATTGGGAAGTTTCGCTGATGGAAAAACAAGTGCTATTGCTGGTCTATTAGGTAGATTGGAAGATAATATGAAGATTGATGTTGACGAGTCTTCAGATGAGCTTACAATATATCGCCCCAAGGATCTTAAAAAGGGATTCAAGATAATTGATACTCCCGGATTGTTTGGTACAAAAGAAAGAGAAATAAACGGTCATAATATAAAGTTCTCTGAAATTACAGAACGTTATATTTCTGAGGCTCACATTATTATATATGTTTGTGATGCTGTAGTTCCGTTGAAAGATAGTCATGTCGAGATTATTCGTCGTGTTATGCGTGATTATCATAAACTTGACAATACCATATTTGTTATTAACAAAATGGATGAAGCAGGTTATGACTTGTTGGACGAGTACGACTTTAATAATGGTTGTAAAATAAAGAAGGAAAACCTTATTTCTCGTTTGCGTAGTACTATAAACTTGACTCCTGACGAGGAGAAACGTTTGCATGTTGTATGTATCGCTGCGGATCCAAAAGGAAAGGGTTTGCAACATTGGTTCTCCAAAATAGACAGTTATTATGAGCGTTCTCATATTAAGGATTTGAGAAAATGCGTAAATGCAGTAGTCAATAATGCCGATACTGATAAGTTGTCTTCGTCTTCTTATGAAACATCTGTTTCTGAGGTGATTGATGGATTGCACAAAGCAATAGCATGTACAGAAAAACCAGTATCGAAGGCAATCGCCAGAATGGAGCGAGACTGTACTGAGATAAAGGAGGATGGTAAGCATCTGAAGTCTGAACTTACATTATCACGTAATGAACTTCGTCAAGCTATTAATGAAATAAAGAACGACGCTATTCGTGAAATCAATGGCGCTTCATTAGAGACTATTGGCGATGTTATTTCTAACCAACTTGGAGTACAGAACAATCAGGTGACTTTTTATGTCTTCCAAGACAAACTGTCTGCTCAAATTGAGCAATGTTGTGAAGCTAACGCCAATAATGTAAATCTTGCAGCCGTGAAAATAGAAAAAGCTTATTCTATGCAAGATGCCATGTTGAATGATGCCGTGAAGTATGGTGTTGGACAATTGAAAAACCTGAATATATCAGGTGAGCAGATTAAGGCTGTCAGAGATGTAATAGCCAAAGGTTATAAGTTTAAGCCTTGGGGTGCTATCAATATGGGAAAGAATATCACCAAATGGGCAGGTTGGATAGGAGCAGGGCTTGGAGTCGCTTTTGAACTTTATGGCTGGTATAAACAACATAAAGATCAGAATAAGTTGAATGAGCTTAAAAAATCATTAACTAATGCGATAAATGACTGCATATGCAATGTGTTCAAAACTTTTGAGTCAGACAATGAGTATTATAAGAATTTTGCACCTTCTTATTTACTCTTATGCCAAAAGATAAAGGAGCGTGATGAAGAAATTGCCTCCTTAAAGCAGAAGGTCCAAGATTTGGAGAAATACAAACGTGATATTGATGCATGGAAGAATTCTGCTGAATATGTCGATTATGAAGAGGTTTAACATTTAAATATTTTGTAATCATGAGTGAAGATACAATTAAAACAAAGAAAAAGGACAAGAGTGTTTGGAAGAGCCTTGGTATGGCAGCTATGGCAGTAGTTGCAGTTGCAGGAACAATTGCAAAAGAAATGAATAAGAAGTAATAACGTATCTATTTGACTATTGGGAGTTTTCTCCCGATAGTCTTTTGGTAGATCTTCTATATGGATAAGAAACTTACAGTGGAACGAATTGACGAAATACAGAATATTTTAAATGAAGTATATTGTCTGAAATGTTCGATAATAGACACATTGTTTGAATATCTTGAAACGATTCACAAAATGCGGGTTGAAGCAGGGATAGATAAGCATTATGCGACTAATATATTGGATATACTAAATCCAACAGAACCACTGGTAAGCAAAATTCTATGCTCTTTTTTAAGTTTTACTCAAAATGGCAAATTTTGTTTGTGGAGAAGTTTTACAGAAATATTTCTTTCTCGTTGCGGCTTTGAAAATAAATGGATTAATAAGCCGATTTTTTCATCAGAAGAGAATAGAATAGATATACTAGTGAAAGAACAAAGCTATGCTGTCATTGTAGAAAATAAGATTCATGATGCAATATTTCAGAGAAATCAATTGGCTAGATACATAAATGTTGCTAAGAGTCTTACAAATAAAGATAATGTTTTCATAGTATTGTTACCCTATGAATCAAGCGATGGATACATTGAAGATATACCTGATTCTGTATGGCGATTGCCATATGATTGGGATGTCTCCAATAATGAAAGAAAATGTGCATTACGAGGAGATTCTACACTATGTGCTTGCGATATTGAGAATTTGTCTGAGGATAAGCAAAAAGAATTTAAATGCAAGGATTGTATAAATTTTAAAGAAAATTACTCAAATCAAACGAAAGTACTTGATAATACTTTTTTAGATTGGCTTGATCAAGAAATGGGAAAAAAAGCTTCTGCTGATGATGCTATAATGCAATCTGCGATGCTACTATTTTCTGACTATTTTAAGGGAATTAGACATTTAAGAAATAAAGATAAGTTTATTATGGATATTACTGATTATTTACGCAACAAGTTAATCTCAGAAGCCGATTCCATATCAGATAATTTTAAAAATATATCTGAAATGATAGAGTCTGTTACGAATCTGAAAAACGGATTGGAAAGATTAGCTGTTACTTATTCGAAAGAATTAATTGATAAATGGCATAAATCATTTAAAGAATGGTATGATCTGCAACGTGTAAAAGAAAAATACCCATTAAAATATATTACTAATACGAGTTTTTACATTGAGATTAAAGGTATCCAAATTGGTTGTTGGAGTGGAAAAGATAATCACAACAATAATTATACTAATTACCCATATTGGGGTTTTTATGAACGGAAAAAAGATGTAACTCGTGACAAAGATATGGTTGAAAAAATTATGGAAAATGCTAATGTAGCAATACTTCATAATAGTAGTGATAGTCCTTTCCTGTCATGGGGAAGTACTACTAATGGTTTTGAAGATCTGAAAGAATACGTGCAGGCTGCAATAGAACTTAATTATATGGTTTGAAAAATATTATTATATCGTTATGCTGATATGTGAATTGTGTATATCCGAATAAAAATGATAATATTATTAAGAAATTATGGCAAACAAAGAAAACAAAATCTTGGATGAGCTTAGACGCCGCGGCACAATCTTTGAAGATCCTTGTCCGAAGTCTGAGAGTTTTATTGGTAAGTTGATAGACTTGTTCTCGAAGAAAAAGTCTTGAATTGTGAAAAACTTGGTGAGGCGGAGGCTGGAAACCTCCGCTACTGTCAGATAAACTAAATAATATGAAGATATCTATTACTTATGTTGAGCTGCAGGATTATGTAGCCAGTCATTTTCATAAGACTGTTAATCTGGGGTATGTTGACGGGGCTACGGTGTCTGTCTCCGTACCCATTAAGGTGCTGGGCTTTACAAAGTCTGTAAGCATAAACCTTATTATGAAGAAGATTGAGGGCACCGATTTGTTCTTGTCGTATGACGGCAAGATGGGTATTGACATGCTTGTTTCGCCCGCTATCTCTTATGCCAAAAAACTTGTGCCGGAGAAAGCTGGTTGGGTGGAACAGATGCCTGGCAACGTCGTTAAGCTGCGACTTGGCGATATTGATAAGGCGCAGAATGTGTTTGAGAAGCTGAAGCTGAACAATATCTTGTTTGAACAGGAAAATATTGTTGTAGAAGCTACTCTTCTGTAGCTGAACAATTAACGCGAAAAATCCACCATATCTCCCAGCAGGCGTGTAACGCGTTGTTGGGAAGTGAGTTAGAGGCTGGTAGATAGCTTCTGTTTTGCAGATATCTACCAGCCATCTACCAGTCATCTACCAGCAGGGTGCAGCCAGCATCAATTGAGTTTTGCGCACCTCTGCTATTATTCCGCTCTCTTCCAATCCAAGAGCCCCTTACCGTCTTCGTCCAGTTCGATGCCCAATCCTACGACTTGGCGCTTGTCGGCCTTGAAATGCTCCATGTATTGACGGTTGAGTATTTGCTCGGTTGCAGCTTCCTTGCCACCGTTATTTCGCAGTTTCAGCTCAATGACGTAGATATAGCGTGAGGTCTTCACCGTCATATCTATTCTGCCAGTTGAAATCATCTTTTCAACCTCTACATTCAAGCCAATGGCATTCAGGATAGTGCTGATGATGAGACGGTAGCGCTCTTCCATATCCATAGATGCAAGCTTTTTGTTGCTGTATGGAACGTCGGCGATAAGAGCTTTCAACGACTTCATTGCTTCGTCTATCTGACCTGTACCTAAATATCTGTACAGGCAAGCTTGTAGTGACTGAATTTCGTTTTCTGAACGCATAGCAAGAGCAGGCAGTACTGTTTCATATAGGGCTTGCTTTACTTCCTTATTTGGGAACCCTAAGATGTAGCCAAATTCGTCGCTTTCTTTTATAGTGAGATAGCCCGACTGATATAGGAACAGTTCTGCACCGCCCCCAGAGACATCAGACAGTTCCAGGGTGTTGCGCATTATTGAACAATTCTCAAATTTGCTGAGGCGAAGTTCTGCATTGTCAACAAACTTTGGGAGTAGTGATGTTGCGCCGGAAGAAGCCCAGAAATTTTTAATTTTGCGTTGTTTCAACGCATTGACAAGACTATATGGGTTGTAGATATCCACCATATTGTCATCGCTGAAGTGATAGCCGTCGTAATATGCCTTCAGTCGGTCATGAGTTTCCTGTACAGACCAGTTGTTTGCTTCGCTCATTTGACAGATCTCAGGCATGAAGTTCTCTTCAATCTCCTCTTCGGTGATGCCGCAGATGGCAGCATATTCTGGCATAAAGCTGATGTTGGACAGATTGTTGAGGACAGAGAAGAGGGATATCTGGGTGAACTTAGTGATGCCAGTGATGAAAACGAAATGCTCGTACTCGTCGTCCGCCTTTAGTATGGCGAACACTTCACGGTAAACGCCCGTGCATTTCTCATGTTCGGGTGTTCTCCATGAATGTTGCAGGGGAGAGTCGTATTCGTCTATGAGGACAGCCACTCTCAGTCCGGTTTGCTTATAGGCAGTGGCTATAATTGCATGGAAGCGGTCGGCAAGCATGGCAGTAGGGTCGGGAGTAATGTTATACTTCTCCTCGTAGTCCTTAAAGCGCAGGTTCAGGTAAGAGCGCAGAGTCTCCTCGCTGGCTCCTCCGCGGCTCATGTCAAGACGGATGACGGGATAATGCTTCCAGTCTTTCTCCAGTTGCATAATCTTCAGTCCCTCGAACAGGTCTTTTCTTCCTTCAAGATACGACTCCAAGGTATCGACAAGCACAGACTTGCCGAATCGACGTGGGCGGCTCAGGTAGTTATACTTATCTCCCAAGTTCACCATGTTCCATACGATGTCGCTCTTATCTACGTAGAGATAGTTCTCCTCTCTGATTACTTTGAACGACTGAATGCCTACGGGCAGTCTTCTATATCTGTTGTCTGTCATATCTCTCCTTCTCCTATTTTTATATTGTTTTGCCTTATATCTGCGAAGATACGCTTTAAATCGAAATCTTCCAAACTTTTGTAAGGATTTATAACTATTTTATTGCAGTCAACGGAGATAAAACGTGATTATCATGATGTGTGAACCGCTATGGACTTGTACAGCTCACAAATAACCAATACCTTTGGCGGAGTGAATAAACAGACATTCATTCTGAAAACAACAAATGTTATGAGTGAGATAGAAAACAACATATTCTTTCAGCCCTTCGTCGGCAAGCATTATGCCGACGGAGGCATGTTCGGCAAGCGCATCATGATATTGGGCGAGAGCCACTATTGTGACGAGGGGTGTGCCGACTGTGGCGACTGTCGTCTGCATCGCGAGTGCATGGGCTTTACGCAGAATGTGCTTGCTGACTATCTCGACGAGACGAACGAACGGCAGGACTGGATGCGTACGTTCGTGAAGTTCGAGCGGTCGCTGGTGGGCGAGGAGACCGACCAGGCGCTGAGGCAGAAGATATGGGACTCGGTGGTGTTCTTCAACTATCTGCAGGTGGCGATGGGCGGTCCGCGCGAGGCTGGCACGTCTGCTCAGTATAGGCAAGCCGGCGAGGCGTTCTTCGAGGCGCTCGACAAGTATCAGCCCGAGTATGTCGTCGTATGGGGCAAGCGCCTTTGGGACAAGATGCCGGGCGAGCGATGGCAGGACGGCGAGCCGATAGTAGTGGACGGGTGCAGCACGGCAACGGGCGCTTATCTCCTGAACAACGGCAGGCGTGTGAAGGCGATGGCGGTGAACCATCCTTCCGTAGGCTATTCGTGGGATTATTGGTATCGTGTGATATGTAGTTTCATGCAATAAGTCATCGTTCTGCGTCCGCCGTCCGATCAGATTCCGTCCGCTGTCCGATCAGATTCCGTCCGCCGTCCGATCGGGTCGCGTTCGGTGTCCGATCGGACGGCGTACGGTGCACGATGAGAATTTGTGGTGTTAAGGCAAACTCTTAATAAGTTAGGCTGCATCTCAACAATAAAAATAAATGAATTTATTTTGTATTGTCTTCGATTTGCACTACCTTTGTGCCTTGTAAACTCATTAATAACAATAGAAGGGCTTGGTATAAAGGTCCTGAAAACCGGCTCGACACGTAGGAGAGCCAGACGAAAACCTGCTTATTAATAATTAATCAATAACTTAAACAAACCGAAATGAAACTTAATCGTTTAATTCTCGCGGCTGTAGCAGCGATGTTCGTAGAAGGAGCATACGCACAGCAGCCGTACGGCGGATGCTGGCATCCGGACGACATCAAGAACTGGTCGCCGGAGACCGACAAGGACGCTAAGTTCAACCGCTCGCGTGTGCCATTGGCAAAGCGTTTCAAGGAGCCAACGCTGATGAAGGCTAACCAGAACCAGTATTATGAAGGTCAGATCTGCAACGCTCCAATCCTTTTCCCGACATGTTCTATGTGTCCGTCGCAGGGCGCTTACAACTTCCTCGGCTATCAGCCTACCTACTGGCAGTATATGGACAAGCTCGTCTATTGGGCAGGTTCGGCTTCTGAGGGTATCATCATCCCGCCGCCAGCAGGCTCTATCGACGCTGCTCACCAGAGCGGTGTGAAGGTGTTGGGTCAGGTGTTCTTCCCGCCGTTCGCTTATGGTGGCAACCAGGCTTGGGTGCGCCAGATGCTTACCAAGGAGAACGGTGTGTATATCTACGCTAAGAAGCTCTACGAGATTGCTAAGTACATCGGCTTCGACGGATGGTTCATCAACGAGGAGACCGGCGGCGGTACCGATTCGGAGTGGGTTGGTTTCATCAAGGAGTTCAACAAGATTGCTGACGCGAACGGCGACACACAGATGGAGATTCAGTGGTACAACGCTC
>SAMEA3663124__coassemble_212_pt1 | contig 21725 bp, 16 predicted proteins | sample SAMEA3663124__metabat2_low_PE_015 | metagenome-assembled genome bin SAMEA3663124 (sample SAMEA3663124) | pig gut metagenome | biome: pig gut; feature: pig-associated habitat; material: faeces | place: Denmark | collected 2012
GAATACAACTCTTCATGCTATACACTTGGTGCTGCGGAGGCCGGAGACCTCCGCTACGTGCAAAATTAACCTTTACGTTTCAATGAGCAAAGAAAATCGGGGACATTATAAGGCTCGGATAGAAATAATTGCTAACTTTGTACAATAAAGGTGGTGAGATGGTGAGATGGTGTTGTGTTGACATTAGCAATGCACATCTCAACACCTCAACATCTCACCACCTCAACATCACACCTCAACATCACATCTCAACACCTCAACACCTCAACATCTCAACACCTCAACATCACACCTCAACATCTCAACACCTCAACATCTCAACACCTCAACATCTCACCACCTCAACATCTCACCACCTCAACATCTCACCACCTCAACATCACAACACCTATAACAAACAAATCATTATGAACAAATCTTTTATTCTCTCGGCAGCTCTCAGCCTCTCGTCGCTCTTCGCTTCGGCTGAGAACGCTCCCACTCCACGCAAACAACTTGCGCCGAAACCGCCAATGGGCTGGATGACATGGAACCTCTTCCAGGGCAACATCAACGAACAGCTCATCCGCGAGACAGCGGACGCTATGGTCGAAGGCGGATTTCGCGACGCCGGTTACGAATATATCTTCATCGACGACCTCTGGCAGGGCGGACGCGACCGTCAGAACAACATCATACCCGACCCTGAGAAGTTTCCGTCGGGCATAAAGGCACTCGCCGACTATGTTCATTCTAAGGGTCTGAAGCTCGGCATCTACTCGGATGCGGCGCAACTCACCTGCGGCGGATGGACAGCAAGCCTCGGTTTCGAGGAGCAAGACGCACGCACCTTCGCTTCGTGGGGCATCGACTATCTGAAGTACGACTACTGCAACGCGCCTGAGGACAGCGCCACAGCAAGACAGCGCTACCGCACAATGGCTAACGCCCTGCAGAACTCTGGCCGCGACATCGTGCTCGGCATCTGCGAATGGGGACAGCGCCAAGGCGAGGAGTGGTGCGAGGAAGTGGGCGGACAGCTCTGGCGCACTTCATACGACGTGCGCGACATGTGGAAGGACATCGTGAAGGAAGGCGGCATGGGCATCCTCGACATCGTCAACATTACGGCGCCACTCGCCAAGCATGCCCGCCCAGGACAATGGCCCGACATGGACATGCTCGTGGTTGGTCTGCGCGGAACGGGCGGTCCGTCGAGCGATCTCGGCGGCGTGGGCTGCACTCAGACCGAATATCAGACGCAGATGAGCATGTGGTGTATGCTCTCGTCGGTGCTCGCCATGACCAACGACCTGCGCAACGTGACCGACGACGACCGCCGCATACTGCTCAACAAGGAGATTATCGCCATCAATCAGGACGCTCTGGGCAAGGCTGCGGAGCGCATCGTGAACGAGCCGACGCAGCAGGTGTACGTGAAACCGCTGGCTGACGGTTCGCACGCCGTGGCTATCCTCAATCCGTCGGACGCAGCACAGCGCGTGAGCCTCAACTTCGCCACCGTCGGACTCAACGGCAAGTACACCGTGCGCGACGTTTGGCAGCACCGCAACATTGCGCAGCGTGCAAACAAATGGAAGGGCACGGTGGCTGCACACGAGACAAAGGTATTCGTACTGAAATAAAAAAGTAGCGGAGGTCTCCGGCCTCCGCTACTTTTATTACAAGTCTTCTTATTATTCTCCCTTTTCAAAGTCGAAGCTGTCGTCACTTGAATTGGTTTCATCGACAACGATATCAGTGTCAAGACGGCTCTCCTGCGGCTGTTCCTCCTGTACATTGTTATCGATTTGTTTTCTCGGTATGCGCTCCAGCTTGAAGTGCTGACCCTCCGGGAAGCCCTCGTTGTTGTAGAACGGCATAGGTCTTTCTGACTTACCTGGCTCCTCAGCATCGTAAGTTCTGAGCTTCTTCGCGTCAATCTCTCTTGGCTTCTTCGCGTCGAAGTACACATCATCATCGTATTCGGCATCGTTCTGCTGCATCTGCTGACGCTGACGCTGCATAGCCTTCTCACGCTGAATGCGCTGGTTGCGGCGCGCACGCATCTCGCGCTCAGACGGTCTGCGCTGCTGCTGTTCTTCTGTGGGCACGCCCACGCTCTGGCGCTGCTTCTTCTCGGCAGCGTCGCCCACAGCCGCACCGGCTGCTGCACCCGTAGCCATACCTATGACCGTACCTATATCGTGTCCGCGCGGTCCGCCCACGATTCCGCCGATTGCGGAGCCGAGCACCGAGCCCATTGAGCCGCCTGCGTAGGCACCCGTGCCTGCGCCAGTGGAGCAACTGCTCACCGTTATCGCTCCACCTAAAAGCATTATCAAACATTTCTTCATAACTCTATTGTTTATTGTGAAGGCTGAAGCCTTCTGTTACAGTTTGTAAATCGTCAATTATCTTCATTTAAACGTCGGCATAGCTGTCTATTTCTTCACAGCCGCCTCAATATCCTCCTTGTAGTTGAGGTTCTTGAGTCGGTAGATGTCGTGGATGCGAAGCATACGCTGCAGGAACGAGTCGAGATTGCGCTGTTCCTTCTGCGTCCACTGCACCTCGCAAAGCGCAGCCAGGCGCGGCAGCAGTTCCCACTCCATCTTCTTCGCATCCTTCACCCATTCGGTCCAGATGCAGCCCTCGGCGCCGATTACGTTCTGCTGTTCGGCAGGTGTGAGTGCGTCCTGATACGGTTCGAGGTTGTACACACGCTCTATGCTCGGGATGCCGGTTATCTTGTTCAGACCTACGTTGCTGAAGTAGAAGTGCTGTATGGGCGCTATGACCGTAGGGTGACCGGCTTTCGCCGCGCGCACGGTGGCTTTCGGACTTGTCCAGCCTATCACCGTCACATCCTTCGAAGGCGTGCCCTCGAGTATCTCGTCCCAACCTATCATCTTTCTGCCGCGAGCGCGAATCTGCTTAGCCACTTCGTCCATGAACCAGGTCTGCAGCTGCTCCTCCTTCGAGTGTCCCTCTATATCCTTCAGTCCGAGTTCGGCTATCTTCGCCTGACAGCGCTCACACTCCTTCCAACGCTCCTTCGGACACTCGTCGCCGCCGATATGGATGTAGGGCGAAGGAAAGATGTCCATAATCTCGTTGATGACATCCTTGGCGAACTGCAGCGTCTGCGGCTTGCCTGCGCACATCACTTCCTTTATAACTCCGAAGTGGCGGCACACCTCGTACGGACCGCCCGTACAGCCGAGGTCGTTGTACGAAGCCAAAGCAGCCTGCATGTGGCCGGGCATATCAATCTCGGGGATAACAGTTATGTAGCGTTCGGCAGCGTAGCGCACTATCTCGCGAGCCTCCTCCTGAGTATAGTAGCCCGAAACCGGCACGCTGTCGTACTCGCCCGACTGCGGAGCCGTGATTGTGCCCGTACGCTTAGAGCCAATCTCGGTAAGCAGCGGATATTTCTTTATCTCGATGCGCCATCCCTGGTCCTCGGTGAGGTGCCAATGGAAGTAGTTGATGTTGTGCATCGCGAAGATGTCGATGAGTTTCTTCAGATAGTCGACGCTGAAGAAGTGTCTGCCGCAGTCGATCATGAACGCGCGGTAGGCGAAGCGCGGCGCATCGGCTATCTCCACAGCCGGCAAGAGCACCTGCTTCTCGCCCTTCACGATAGGCAGCGCCTTCATCACGGTCTGCATTCCGTAGAACACGCCAGCATGAGTTGCGCCGTCGATGGTGACCGTCTTCTCCGACACATTGAGGCGGTAGGCCTCTTTGCCGCCATTCACATCTGCAACGGCAAGGCGAATCTGGTTGTCGGCCTTGCGTGTTGTGAGCGCAACGTCGATGCCAGTGAGTTCCTTAATGTAAGAAGCGAGGAACTCAGCGTTGCGTTTCTGCTTAGCGTCGCCGTCGGTGTAGAATATGCTTGTCTTCTTGCTGAGCAAAAACGGCTGTGCATCGACAGCAGTCACCTGCTTCGGTAGCGGAATGACTTGCCAGTTGGCTGTTGACACTGTCTTTGCCTGCGCACAGAGACAGAACACGGAGAAGAAGATTGCGGTTATGATTTGCTTCAACATGATTAGTTTGTTTTTAACACGTTAATATACTTTGCATTACAAAGTTAGAAAAAATAGCAATACAAAGCCTCCTATTTATAATAAAATAAGACTAAATAGGTAAAAACAAACAATTATTCCTACTTCCTGCCCTTAGAGCACTACTTCTTGCCTGCAGAACGTTTCTTCTTGTCTACAGACTTCTTTTTGGAGGCAGACTTCTTTTTGGAGGCAGCAGACTGTTCCTTCTTATCAGGCGTATGCAGCTTCTTTACATGCACCTGCTGATCATTGTTGTTGAAATGGAATATGCCGTCTTCGGGCAGCGTGTATTCGGTGACTTCGAAGTCGATTTCGGGCAGGGCGTCTTCGGGCTTGAACGGCACTTTCGTGTTACGCAGACGTTCCACCTTTACTACGGCTACGCCTTGCGCAATGATGCCGAGTTCGTCGGCGGCGCGATAAGAGAGGTCGATGATGCGTCCGCGTCCGTGCGGACCGCGGTCGGTGACGCGCACGATGACCTGCTTGCCGTTGCGCTCGTTGGTTACGCGCAGCAGTGTGCCGAAGGGGTAGGTGCGGTGAGCGCACGTCAGACTGTCGTGGTGCAGGCGCTCTCCGCTGCTTGTGCGAGAGCCTGTGGCACGTTTAGAATAGAACGAAGCCTTGCCTGTCTGCGTTTGTGCGCAGACATAGGCAAGGCTTATTGTTGCAAGAATTACTAATGTCGTATTTCTTATTTTCACGTATTCATATTGTTTTATGCGGCGGTCGGGAGCATTATACGATGCCCTGAGCCATCATAGCGTTGGCTACCTTCATGAAGCCAGCGATGTTAGCACCGCGTACATAGTCGATGTAGCCGTCAGCACGCTTGCCGTACTTCACGCACTGCTCGTGGATAGAGTGCATGATGTAGTGGAGCTTCTCGTCTACTTCCTTCTCGCTCCAGCTCAGACGTATAGAGTTCTGAGTCATCTCGAGACCAGATGTAGCTACGCCACCTGCGTTGACAGCCTTGCCAGGAGCGAAGAGCTGCTCAGCAGCAACAAACTTGTCTACAGCCTCAGCTGTGCAGCCCATGTTAGAAACCTCGGCAACGCACAACGGCTTCTGAGCGAGAATCATGTCTGCGTCGGCGCCGTTGAGCTCGTTCTGTGTAGCGCATGTGAGGTAGATGTCGGCCTTAACCTCCCAAGGCTTCTTGCCTGCAACGAACTTAGAGCCGGGGAACTCGTCCTCGTACGGCTGGCAGACATCGTTGCCTGAAGAGCGGAGCTCGAGCATGTAGTCGATCTTGTCGCCTGCGATGCCTGCTTCGTCGTAGATGTATCCGTCAGGACCAGAGATAGTGATAACCTTACCACCGAGCTCTGTAGCCTTCTTGGCTGCGCCCCAAGCTACGTTGCCGAAGCCAGAGATAGCGATTGTCTTGTCCTTAATGTCGAGACCGCGTGTTGCGAGCATCTGCTGTACGAAGTAGAGTGCGCCGTAACCGGTAGCCTCAGGACGGATGCGCGAACCGCCGAACTCCAGACCCTTGCCTGTGAGCACACCCTGATACTGGTGGGTGAGCTTCTTATACATGCCGAAGAGATAACCAATCTCTCTGCCGCCTACGCCGATGTCGCCTGCCGGAACGTCCTCATCAGGACCGATGTGGCGATAGAGCTCTGTCATGAATGCCTGGCAGAAACGCATAACTTCTGCGTCTGAACGGCCGCGGATAGAGAAGTCTGAACCACCCTTGCCACCGCCCATAGGCAATGTGGTGAGTGCGTTCTTGAATGTCTGCTCGAAACCGAGGAACTTCAGGATTGAGAGGTTCACTGACGGGTGGAAACGCAAGCCGCCTTTGTACGGGCCAATGGCACCGTTGAACTGTACGCGGTAGCCGATGTTTACATGTACCTCACCATTGTCGTCTGTCCAAGGAACACGGAAAGTGATGATGCGCTCCGGCTCTACAAGGCGCTCGATAAGCTTAGCCTTTTCGAACTCTGGGTGCTGGTTGTAAACGTCCTCGATTGAGATAAGAACTTCGCGTACTGCCTGCAAATACTCGGCTTCTCCCGGGTGCTTAGCCTCGAGATCATGCATGATTTTCTCTACGTTCATAGTATAAAAGGTTTTTTAGTTGATAATAGATTCTTTCGTTTTTAAATTGTTAGTCTTTCGTCAGTCTAACGTCAATGGCGTTATGTAACTAAGACAGCGCAAATATAGATTATTTCGGCGTATCAGCCAAATAAAACTGCGAGTTTTTCTGCTTTTTCACGTTCTTTTAGATAGTTTGCGGCGTGTGTTCGCAAACAACCATTTCAGTGTTAACGCTGCAGTTGCCGTCGCTTTGTCATCGTTCTCCGTACGCAATCTGATCGGACACCGAACGCAATCTGATCGGACTCCGAACGCAATCCGATCGGACGGCGGACGCAATCTGATTGGACGGCGGACGCAATCTGATTGGACGGCGGACGCCGCCCGACGAAAGAGCTGTGCCTATAGGAAAGCAACGGCAGGACAATATAGCTATCGGGCTTTGGTTTCTTTTGCAACCTTACCCACGGTCATATGCCTTATATGAAGTTCCTGTTCGTTAGGTCAGATGTTTGCCGCCGGCTTCTTTCAGATTCCAACTCACGATGGACACCCTTGCCTTTGGCTATGTAATTCCCGCTATTAGGGCTTACTCGGGACTTGCACCCGTTAGATAATGCTCATGCCGAGCGTACAAACGAAAAAGGAGAACACCCTTGCGGATGTTCTCCTTATTATATTATATATAAGAGTGCTTAAGAGCTGCGCAGAAAAGCTATTACCAGATCTGTGCGCGCTTCTTCTGCGGCACGAAGAGCTTGTCAGACTTCTTGATGTTGAAAGCCTTGTACCAAGCGTCGATCTGCGGGAGGGCGCCGTTGACGCGAGCCTCAGCCGGTGAGTGCGGGTCGGTCTTTATCTGACGGTCTACGAACTCAGGACGAGCGTTGCCAGCCCATACTGTAGCCCATGAGAGGAAGAAGCGCTGCTCGGGTGTGAAGCCGTCGATAGACTTGTTGAGAGCCGGATTCTCCTTGAGCACGTTCTGCAGGGCGCGGAACGAGATGTTCAGACCGCCGTTGTCGCCGATGTTCTCGCCGAGAGTGAGCTTGCCGTTGATCTTCTTGCCGGGCAGAGCCTCGTAAGCGCTGAAGTAGTCGACGAGCACCTTTGTGCGAGCCTCGAAGTTCTTCTTGTCGGCTGGTGTCCACCAGTCATTCTGGTTGCCGTACTTGTCGAACTGTGAGCCCTGGTCGTCGAAGCCGTGCGACATCTCGTGGCCGATTACGCCGCCGATACCGCCGTAGTTAACAGCCTCGTCTACGTTCGGGTCGAAGAACGGCGGCTGGAGGATGGCTGCCGGGAAGCAGATCTCGTTGGTGGTCGGGTTATAGTAAGCGTTCACGGTCTGCGGAGTCATTTGCCACTCGGTCTTGTCAACCGGCTTGTTCACCTTGCGCGAGATATAGTCCTGCGAGAGGAATGCGCGGATGTTCTGCATGTTCTCGAAGAGCGAGAGCTGCTCGTCTACGTGGAGGTTGGTGTAGTCCTTCCATGTGTCGGGGTAGCCCACCTTCACGATGAAGTTGGCGAGCTTGTCCTGAGCCTGCGCCTTTGTAGCGGGCGACATCCATGTAGCCTCGTCGATGCGCTGCGAGAGAGCCTTCTGCAGGTTGCGCACGAGCTGAATCATCTGCTGCTTAGACGACTCGGGGAAGTACTTCTCTACGTAGAGCTTGCCGATAGCCTCACCGAGCACGCCGCTCACGAGAGCTGTGGCACGCTTCCAGCGCGGACGGTCCTGCTGTACGCCCGACATCACCTTGCTCAGCTCGAACTCGGCTGCACGGAAGTTGTCGTCGAGGTAGGCTGCTGCAGAGCTGATGGCGTGCGACTCGGCGTAAGCCTTGAGGTCGTCGAGCGGCTCGTCAGCCAATATCTTCTCCACCTCGTGGATAGGTTCAAGCTGTCCTACGTCGATATGCGAGAATGCGGGGAAGCCCTCAGCCAGGAAGAAGTTGCCCCAGTCGATGCCCGGGAAGTCCTTCACGAGAGCGTTGTATGTCATCTTGTGGTAGTTGGCCTGCACGTCGCGCAGCTCTACCTGGCTCTTGCTTGCCTTGGCGATGCGTGTCTCGATGCGCATTGTGGCGTCGGCCTTGCGCTGAGCAGTAGCCTCGTCGTTGCCGGCGAGAACGAGCATCTTCTTGAGGTATTCGGCGTAAGCCTTGCGCACAGCAACCACCTGAGCGTCGTCAGAGAGGTAGTAGTCGCGCTCGCCGAGTCCGAGTCCGCCCTGACCAAGACCCACGAGGTTGTTGGCAGCGTCCTTCATGTCGGCACCTACGCCGGCTCCGAACATGAGGCAGTCGAGACCGCGTGCGTCGAGCTGTGCTGTGACGAGCTGATACTCGCGGCGGTCGTTCACGTCGTTAATCTTCTTCAGAATCGGCTTCAGCGGTTCTGCACCCTCGCGGTTGCGGCGCACGCTGTCCATAGCGAGGTTGTAGAGCGAACCTATCTTCTGTCCGAGTGTGCCCTTGGGCTGCGGCTTAGAAGAGTACTCCTTGATGAGAGCAAGGATGCGCTTCTGGTTCATCTCGTCGAGGTCGGTGAACGAGCCGTTGCGAGCGTGTTCTGCATCAAGTGGGTGGGCCTTGCGCCAGCCACCAATAGCATATTCATAGAAGTCTTGTCCGGGCTTCACTGCCGTGTTCATGTTGGCGAGGTCGATGCCCTTTGAGGTCTGCGCGCTTGCCGACATTGTAGCCAGCAACGAGCAAGCGAGGATGATTGATTTTACTTTCATATATAATTAAGTTTAGTAATAAGCATGTTATGGGGTGCACCCCCTACAAAGCCCCCTAATGATTGCAAAAGTAAGAAATTTGTGATAAATAACATATACTTGTTAGTAATCGTTAACCATTGCGCAAACGTTTACCTTGCAGTTTGGAAGAAATGCGTTCATAACTTTGCAAAAAATTGCGTAATTGTTTAATTTTGCAGCAAAATACAATTAGAATCTAATAACGACTAAACAATACTATGCAAATTACTTTTAACATCCAATACAAGACAGTATTCGGCGAAGAGCTGCTGCTGAACATCGTAGGCGGACAGCAAGGCAACCGCACAGTGGCTATGTCTACAACCGACGGTTTGACATGGACATGCGAGGTAGAGACAGGCATGGGCGAACAGCGCTTAGACTATTACTACAGCGTGCGCAACAGCTGCGGAATAAAGTGCAGCGAGTGGAAGACCATAATGCACCGACTCGACCTCAACGCGAAGCCGTCGCACCGCTTCACCGTAGAAGACCGCTGGCACGAGATACCAGGCGACACATATTTATATAGTTCGGCTTTCACCGACTGCGTCAACCGACGCGCAAAGGGCAAGGTGGAGCCGCTGGCTTACAAGAAGGCGCTGCGACTCGTGGTGCGCGCTCCGCAGTTGCACTCGGGCTCACGCCTCGCTCTCACGGGCAAAGGCGCAGCGCTGGGCAACTGGGACCTGAAGAAGGCGCTGCCAATGACCGAGCACAACTACAACGAATGGATTGTAGACATCGACGGCGATGCGCTCAATGCAAACGAAAAAGAAGTAGGTTTAGGTAACAATAATAAGATTTGTAGTAAGTTAGTACACGAACTGGAATTTAAGTTCGTGGCGTTCAGCGACAAAGGCGATGAGATGTGGGAGACATGCGACAACCGCAAGCTCACTCTCGAGCCTTTGGAGCAGAACGAAGTGCGCGTGGTGGCACTCGACCAGTCGTTCTACGCGCTCTGCGACGAGAAGGTGGCGGGCACACTCATTCCCGTCTTCTCGCTCCGCTCTGAAGGCAGCTTCGGCGTGGGCGACTTCGGCGACCTTAAACTGATGGTCGACTGGATGGCAAAGACCCACCAGCGCCTCCTGCAGGTGCTGCCTATCAACGACTCTACATCCACACACACGTGGACCGATTCATATCCATATTCATGTATATCTATCTTCGCACTGCATCCGCAGTATGCCGACCTGCGCCAGTTGCCCGCTTTGAAAGACAAGCTGGAGGCAGACCGCTTCGAGGTGCTGCGCGAGGAGCTGAACGCTCTGCCGCAGATCGACTACGAGCGCGTGAACAACGCCAAGCTGAAGTATCTCCGTCTGCTGTTTGAGCAGGAGGGCAAGAAGGTGCTGGCGTCGAAGGAGTTCAAGACGTTCTTCGCCGACTGTGAGCGCTGGCTCGCGCCGTACGCCCACTACTGCTATCTGCGCGACTTCTACGGCACATGCGTATTCTCTGAGTGGCCCGACCACAAGCAGTGGAACGAGGCTGACCGCAAGGCGCTCTGCAACCCGAAGAGCGAACTATATAATAAGGTGGCATTCTACTACTACATGCAGTTCGTGCTCGACCAGCAGATGCGCTCAGCTCACGAGTATGCCCGCGCTCGCGGCGTCATCCTCAAGGGCGACATTCCTATCGGCGTGAACCGCAACGGCTGCGACGTATGGCACGAACCCGAATACTTCCACCTCGACTCGCAGGCGGGCGCTCCGCCAGACGCTTTCTCGGTGAACGGACAGAACTGGGGCTTACCGACATACAACTGGGACCGCATGATTGCAGACGGATGCGAGTGGTGGGTGCGCCGCTTCCAGAACATGGCTAAGTATTTCGACGCTTACCGCATCGACCATGTGCTCGGATTCTTCCGTATATGGGCTATACCTACCGACTGCGTAGGCGGACTGCTCGGACAGTTCCAGCCGGCACTCGCCATGTCGCGCGACGAGATACAGAGCTATGGTCTCAACTTCCAGGAGCATCTCTTCACAACGCCGTTCATTGCCCACTGGGTAGTGGAGCGCGTGTTCCGCGAACATACCGAGGAGGTTATCAAGACTTATCTCAACCACGAGCACGACGACATTTACTCGCTCAAGCCCGAATACGACACGGAGCGCAAGATTGAGGCTGCGTTCGAGGGCAAGACGACGGAGAAGGACGTGTGGCTGCGCGACGGACTCTACGCGCTGGTTGACGACGTGCTCTTCGTGCGCGACCGCAAGAACCCCAACCTCTTCCACCCGCGCATCACGGCGCAGCTCAACTTCATGTACGAGGCGCTGTGGGACGGCGACAAGGCTGCGTTCAACCGACTCTATAACGACTACTATTATCGCCGCAACAACAATTTCTGGTATGGCGAGGCGATGAAGAAGCTGCCGATTCTGGTGCAGGCTACCCGTATGCTGGTATGCGCAGAAGACTTGGGCATGGTGCCCGACTGCGTGCAGTGGGTTATGAAGGAGCTGCGCATCCTGAGTCTCGAACTGCAGTCGATGCCGAAGGATCCGAGCGTTAAGTTCGGCTATCTCTCGCGCAATCCGTACCGTTCTGTGTGCACTCTCTCTACTCACGATATGCCTACGTTGCGCCAGTGGTGGGACGAAGACTGGGACCGCACGCAGGAGTTCTACAACACCATGCTCTACCGCGGCGGCGCCGCACCGCATCCGCTGCCGGGATGGCTCGCTCGCGACATCGTTTCGCAGCAACTCACCTCGCCGTCCATGCTCTGCTGCCTCTCGCTGCAGGACTGGTTCGCCATCGACGAGCGTATTCGCCTCGCCAACGCCGACGCCGAGCGCATCAACATTCCGTCTATCCCGAAGCACTACTGGCGCTATCGCATGCACATTAACATCGAACAGCTCCTCGCCGACCGCGACTTTAACGAGCAGGTGAAGGAACTGATTGACGAAGCGGGAAGAAAGTAAATTCAAAATTAAGAGTTGAAAGTTGAGGATTGAGAGTTTAGAGTTGAGAGTTTAGAGTTGAGAGTTATGATATGTACTATTGCGTAATTTTTCAAAATATATAATATGGAGAAAACCTTTTCAGAAATGGTAATCATAACTCTCAACTCTCAATTCTCAACTCTCAACTAAAAAACGTTCAGCAACTCTCAACTAATCATAACTCTCAATTCTCAACTCTCAACTCTCAACTTTCAACTTTCAACTCTCAACTGAAAAACGTTCAATAACAACAATCATGACCCTAAAGACCATTCTCCTCTCCTTCTTGACATCCTGCACAGCTCACAACGCCGTCGCACAGACGTTCAACGAAGTGGAGTATTCGCCCAAAGAAACAACATTCCAGCTCACCACGTCGCCCGACGTGAAGAAAGTGAACGTGCTGCTGTCGGACACAGACAGCGACAACCCTGCCGAGCAGATGATAAAGCAGATGAAGCATGTGGGTGCGGGCAAGTGGAAGCTAACGGTGAAGAGCGACTTGAAAGGCAAGTATTATCTCTTCAGCGTGTACAACAATGCGCAGCCCGACAACACACCAGGCATATTCGCAAAGGCGGTGGGTGTGAACGGAAAGCGCGGCGCCATCGTCGACCTGCGCGACACCGACCCTGAGGGTTGGGCAAACGATGTGCGCCCGACGCTCAACAATCCGTGCGACCTCGTCATCTACGAGATGCACCACCGCGACTTCTCCGTCGACCTCTCGTCGGGACTGAAGCACAAGGGCAAGTATCTTGCGCTCACGGAGCCGAAGGCTATCGAGCACTTGCAGCGTCTCGGCGTGAACGCCGTGCACATTCTGCCGTCGTTCGACTACGCTTCCGTGGATGAGTCGAAGCCCGACGTGCCGCAGTACAACTGGGGCTACGACCCGCTCAACTATAACGTGCCCGAAGGCTCCTACTCTACCGACGCCGCTACGCCGACAACACGCATACGCGAGTTCAAGCAGATGGTGCAGGCGCTGCACAAGGCAGGCATTCGCGTCATACTCGACGTGGTGTACAATCATACGTTCGACATCAACGGCTCTAACTTCCAGAAGACCTACCCCGACTACTTCTACCGCAAGACTGCGGAGGGCAAGTATTCGGACGGTTCGGGCTGCGGCAACGAGACAGCGAGCGAGAAGCCGCTCATGCGCGAGTTCATGAAGGAGAGCGTGGAGTATTGGGTTAAGGAGTATCACATCGACGGCTTCCGCTTCGACCTCATGGGCGTTCACGACATCGAAACGATGAACGAGATACGTGCTATGGTAGACAAGATCGACCCGTCTATATATATTTATGGTGAGGGCTGGAGCGCTGGCTCTTGCGCCTATCCGCAGGAGAAACTGGCTATGAAGGCTCATGCCAAGCAGCTCGACGGCATCGGTGCGTTCTGCGACGAAATGCGCGACGCTCTGCGCGGTCCGTTCTCAGACGACCATAAGGGCGGCTTCCTCATTGGCGAGCCTAATCAAGAGGAAAGCATCAAGTTCGGTATCGTGGGAGCCATTGCGCATCCGCAGATAGATATGACGAAGGTGAACTACTCGCGAGAGGCGTGGACGAACGAGCCGTCGCAGATGGTGGCTTACGTGAGCTGTCACGACGACATGTGTCTCACCGACCGTTTGCGCGCTACAATGCCGTACATAACAGACGACGAACTGATACGTCTCGACCTGCTCGCACAGACCGCTGTGCTCACTTCGCAGGGCGTACCGTTCATTCTCGCTGGCGAGGAGATGCTGCGCGACAAGAAGGGCGTGCACAACTCATTCCGCTCGCCCGACTCTATCAACCGTCTCGACTGGAACAACCTGAAGCGCTATCCGCAGGTGTTCGACTACTACGCTGGTCTCATAGCGCTGCGCAAGGCGCATCCTGCGTTCCGCATGGGCAAGGCTGAGGAGGTGAGAAAGAACCTCGAGTTCGTCGATGCTCCGAAGGGCGTGGTGGCGTTCCGACTGAAGAACAACGCCGGCGGCGACGCATGGCAGAACATATACGTGGTGCTCAACTCGCAGAAGACGCCGAAGAGCGTGAAGGTTGCTGAGGGTAGCTACACAAAGGTGGTGGCTAACGGCAAGGTGAACGCCGAAGGTCTCGGACTCATCAGCGGCTCTACTCTGACGGTTGCTCCGCAGTCGGCATTGATTGTTCACGATTAATACTTTAAACAATGATAAACTTCAAAAACCATTTACTCTTGTCATTGAACAAGGGAATGAAGAGCGCGACGCTTGTCGCTCTCTTTCTTTCAACATCACTTTCTATGAATGCAGCACAGAAGATAGACCGCATCGAGCCTACAAACTGGTTCGTAGGCATGAAGAATCCACAGGTGCAGCTGATGGTTTACGGCAAGGACGTGCGCGCTGCCGAGGTGTCGACCGACTATCCTGGCGTGCGCATCGACTCGCTCGTGCGTCTCGACTCGCCTAACTATCTGCTGGTGTACATGAACGTGAAGGATGCTAAGCCGGGCACAATGAACCTGCTGTTCCGTGCGGGCAAGAGCAAGACAAACGTGAAGTACGAGCTGAAGGCGCGCGACATGAAGGGCGAAGACCGCATGGGCTTCACCAACGCCGACGTGCTGTACATGCTCATGCCCGACCGATTTGCGTCGAGCGGAAAGAATCTTAAAGTGAAGGGTTTGCACGCTTACACCGTGAACCGCAAGGAGCCGTCGCTGCGTCACGGCGGCGACCTCGAAGGCATACGCCAGCATCTCGACTACTTCAACGAGCTTGGCGTCACGGCGCTGTGGTTCACACCGGTGCTTGAAAACAACTCGCCCGACCACGGCAAGAGCAGTACGTATCACGGATACGCTACGACCGACTACTATCGTGTTGACCCGCGCTTCGGATCGAACAATGACTATCGTCAGCTTGTTGCTGATGCGCACAAGAAGGGTCTGAAGGTGGTGATGGACATGATTTTCAACCACTGCGGCTTCGAGCATCCGTGGGTGAAGGACATGCCTACCAAGGACTGGTTCAACACACCCGAATGGCTTGCGCCGGAGAACCAGGCGAAGGCTGTGAAGACGAAGACCGTGGACGGCGACCAGATGACTAACGACAAGTATCTGCAGACAAGCTACAAGCTGACGCCGGTGCTCGACCCGTATGCGTCGAAGGTAGACCTGCGCGAGACGGTGGACGGCTGGTTCGTGCCCTCAATGCCCGACCTCAACCAGCGCAACGAGCACGTGATGACTTATCTCATACAGAACTCGGAATGGTGGATAGAGACCGTTGGCATCGACGGCATACGCATGGACACTTATCCGTACGCCGACCGCAAGGGTATGGCGCACTGGATGGAGGTGCTGAACACGGAGTATCCCAACTTCAACACGGTTGGCGAGACATGGGTGACGGAGCCGGCATACACGGCGGCATGGCAGAAGGACTCGCCGCTGGCTGAAGTGAACTCTAACCTGAAGACGGTGATGGACTTCGCATTCTTCGACCGCATCAACCAGGCGAAGAACGAGGAGACCGACGACTGGTGGAAGGGCTTCAACCGCATATACAACTCGCTCTGCTACGATTATCTGTACGTCGATCCGTCGCACGTGATGGCGTTCATCGAGAATCACGACACCGACCGCTTCCTCGGCGAGGGTCAGGACACATTAGCTCTGAAGCAGGCGCTGGCTCTGCTGCTCACCATCAACCGCATTCCGCAGCTCTACTACGGCACGGAGATACTGATGAACGGCACTAAGAGCTCTACCGACGGACATGTGCGCCGCGACTTCCCTGGCGGTTTCGCCGGCGACTCACACAACGCATTCAACAAGGCGGAGCGCACGAAGGAGGAGCAGGCTATGTTCAGCTTCACAAGCCGTCTGCTCCACTGGCGTCAGAACAACGACGTCATCACTAAGGGCAAGCAGACGCAGTTCATACCGGTGAAGGGCGTGTACGTAGTGGCTCGCACGTTGGGCGACAAGGCGGTGATGACGGTTATCAACGGCACATCGAAGGTTGCAACGATGCCCGTAGCACGCTACGCCGAGATTATCGGCAAACGCACGGAGGCTACGAACATCCTTACCGGTCGCAAGATCGACCTCTCGAAGGACGTGAAGCTGCAGCCGAGAGGTGTACTTGTACTTAGTATGTAACTAAAAAAATCTCTCATATCTTCCAGCAGGCTTGTAACGTCTTGCTGGATAATGAGTTGAAGGCTGGTAGATAGCGTTTTTATCTACCAGCCATCTACCAGTATCTACCAGCATCTCCCAGACGGGCTGCCCGCATCGATTGGGTTTTGCACATACTTTTCCTACAGTTTGCCCTTCTACACAACTATATAGTTTCGGCAAACATCAGACAACCTCAAACAATAACAATCAATTCGATACCTAAAATGAACAGATTACTGAAATCGGCAGCCGCAATAGCATGCGGCTTGTGCCTTTCGCCGCTTAACGCGTCGGCGCAAGGCTGGCCTTCTGAATACGAGGGCGTAATGCTTCAGGGCTTCTACTGGGACAGCTTCGACGCATCGCAGTGGACAAAGCTTGAGAGCGAGGCTGACGACATGGCGCCTTACTTCAAACTTATCTGGGTGCCGCAGAGCGCTTACTGCGGCGGCAAGTCGATGGGCTATAACGACCTCTACTGGTTCTCCAACTACAACTCGTCGTTCGGCACGGAGCAGGAGCTGCGTTCAATGATCGGCACGTTCAAGAAGAAGGGCATCGGCACCATCGCCGACGTCGTGATAAACCACCGCGGAACCGTGAAGAACTGGTTCGACTTTCCCGAGGAGACGTACAAGGGCAAGACGTACAAGATGACGGCTGCAGACGTTTGCGCCGGCGACGACAAAGGCAAGGCTGCGGAGGAGGCGAAGAAGCAGAGCGTGAGCCTCAGCGCCAACTACGATACGGGCGAGGACTGGGACGGCATGCGCGACCTCGACCACAACTCTGCCAACGTGCAGAACTGCGTGAAGGCGTATCTCGACATGCTGCTCAACGACTTAGGATACGCAGGCGTGCGCTACGATATGACGAAGGGATACGCCGGAAGGTTCACGGGCTTGTACAACAAGGCGGCGAACCCCACCTACTCCGTCGGCGAATACTTCGACGGCAACAAGACGAATGTAATCAACTGGCTGAACGCTACGAAGGTGGACGACAAGATAATGTCGGCGGCGTTCGACTTCCCCATACGCTACTCGATGCGCGACGCGGCTAACAACGGCAACTGGTCGAAGCTGGCGAACGGCGGACTGGCTACCGACGTGGTGTACAAGCGCTATGCGGTGACGTTCCTCGAGAACCACGACACGGAGAAGCGCAGCGACGCCGACCAAGACCCGATACGCAAGGACACGCTGGCGGCAAACGCTTACATGATCGCCATGCCGGGCACGCCCTGCGTGTTCTACAAGCACTGGACCGACTGCAAGCAGGACATCAAGAACATGATTCTGGTGCGCTACATAGCCGGAATACACAACGAGAGCCGATGGTCGTGCACGGAGAACTCTGCGAAACGCTACGTCGTAACCACAACGGGCAAGAATATGAAGCTGCGTGCAGCGGTGGGCACCACGGCAAACGCATACACACCCACCGACGACGGATGGGCGCTGGCTGCCGAGGGCTACCACTGGCGCTACTTCCTGCCTACTTCTGCCGAGACGGTGTTCCCGTCGCTGCCGTCGGGCGAATACTACAACGACCCTACCGTCACGCTGCGCGCTATCTCTACAGCCAAAGACGCACAGATTGTCTACACAACTGACGGCACCGCTCCTACGGCGTCGAGCGCAAAGGTGACAAACGGCGCCAAGATTGCGCTGCCCGACGGCAAGTGCACGCTGAAGGCTGCGCTGCTCGTGAACGGCAAGGTGGGCACTATCGTGACACGCACATACAGCGTGCATAAGTTCGAGGCTTACAACATCGCCGTGTATGTCAACACCGACAACGTGGGCTGGACCAACTGCTACTTCTGGACGTGGGGCGGCGACGACACACACGCACCGGCTAACAAAAAATGGCCGGGCGACAACGTGACGACACTGACGGAGAAGAACGGCAAGAAATGGTACAGCAAGCAGTTCAAGATAAACACACCGACCGACTACGTCAACTTCGTGTTCGCAAAGTCGAGCTCGGTGCAGACCGCCGATGTTACGGGCATTAAGGCGAACGCCTACTTCGAGATACTGAACCAGAAGGACGCCGAGGGCCACTATCTCCTGAAGAACGTTACAGCCGACCAGCCCACCGCCATCATAGACATCGCAGCCAACGCCGCCCCAGCCACCACAACCGTAGTGGCGACAGACGGCAGAACAGTGCGCCACTTCAACAGCGCAGTGTCTACAACAGAAGCTGTCGACGGACTCGCTCCGGGCATCTACATCGTGAACGGCAAGAAGGTTCTCGTGCGTTAAAGACCTTTACTCTCACAATAAAAGAGAAGTTCATGCGTTAATAAGAAGTTCTTACACAACAATTAAAAGAATTTCTTATACAATGACATACATCAGACATCTACTCAAGGCGTACCCGGTATCGTGCTTCTATATCCTTATGATATGGATTCTGTGTTTCGCAACGATACCGAGTACGCCGCTCGACAACGTCACATTGATAGACAAATGGGTACACATAGCCATGTACGGCGGCACTTGCGCCACTATATGGCTCGAATATCTGCGCCTTCACACCACAAAGCCTCAGCCCGTAATGCGCATAGCATCGCCCGCAGACAAGCCAATGCTGAGCTGGACAAAACTGTTCTGCCTCGCCTGGATTGCGCCCATACTGATGAGCGGCGTCATAGAGATTCTGCAGGAATACTGCACGGGCGGACGCCGCAGCGGCGACTGGCTCGACTTCGCAGCCAACTCAATCGGAGCGACAGTCGGTGCGGTCACAGGCGTAGGAATGGTGATGCTAAAGAGACGCCACCGATTCTAAAGAGACGCCACATTATACATCTTTTTGTTTTTGCTTGTTTTTTATCATTCTATTCCTACAAATTGATGCTACAAGAACAAACACCAATTGAATGGCTATAAACACAGATATTTCACATAAAGCATAGAATCTGAATTCAGGAAAGTACATAATAGCTATTCTGTCATAAAGATACATATAAAGAATGAGTAGAAAACTTTCTGAGATTACATACCACACACTATGTAATGACCATCTAAATAGTCTGATACGACTGATGACATAAATAAATAATGTATTTAAAGGGATTATTGTAAGTCCATATAGTACAAAACACAAAATAAGGACTTTTATGGAAAAGCTTAAAATAAATACCGCTGCCATAACTGTACAAAATGAGACAAAAAAGCATTTTATAACGGGATCGACTTTATTTGTGGAATTGTTGTTCATTTTTTTGCGGGTTATACCATTCAACTGTTTGTGCTGTAAGATTCACCATTAACACGAGATTATAAATATTATGTGTCCTGGGTACTGCACCGAACTACTTATTCACCATTCCTTTTATGAAGAAATTCAAACCAAAGACTGTCGAATACGACTATATTGGCTTCTTTCTGCATAATTTGGTTCAGCTTTCTTGCAAACTGTTCCGAGATCTCATACTGAAGTCCATTAAGGCCAATGCATACATCAAATTGTCCCCAATAAATCCACAAATGCCTTATCGGAATTTTGTAATCGTAATTAATCGTTATTTTTCCTCGAGTATCCAAAGTATTGCGTTTGGATAACTTTAAAGTCTCAGCACATTTTATCAATTCATTTATTTCCGCTGTATCCTTTACTGTAACTACATATTCTCCATAATTGCCTTTATCAAACATTTCAGGAACAATGTCATACATTCTACAAGTTGTAAGATCCCCTGAATATATAACTGTGGCAGAAGAAATGTTTTGAGCCGATATCATCATAGATTTCAAGCTAATGATAATTGTTAAAAATAATATCTTCATAATCTATTTTTTTTGAGGAGTAACGATAATACCTACGTCATCAGATACAACAGAAGTTGGACCTTCCGTGTTATATCCGATTCCCAGATGGTCTACTCTTGTAACCTCTCCTTCTTTTATTTCCTCTAAAGCTTTAGCTGTATTTTGTTCTGAACCTTCTATTACACGTTTTTCTTCGTTGTTTCCATATTGTTCATTAGCCGTTTGAGTATCCTTAATGAATTTCTCCATATTAATATTTCCTTGCAAAGCATGATCTGCTTCATGATTTAAAACCGTAGTCGGGGATAATAATACTCCATCTGTAGTCATAACGCCAACATTGGGTTCCCAATATATTGTATTTTCACTCAATTTATAATTAGAGCATTCATTTAACTTCTGCTCTACAATATAAATAATATTATCTAGTTTTTCCAATTTTGCTAATATCCCATCAACTTTATGTTCTTTAAGATAATTAACTGCTATTTTGAAATCGCGTTTGAACATTATTGACGTTCCATTCTTATACCTAAGTTTCCTACCATCATTGTCAATGATACAAATAGGATTGTCTGCACAAATGACATACGGACTCAATGAATAATATTTTTCTAAATAAAAGTCAATTGTAGGCCATCGTATTATTACCGCATCATACCACCTCGCCCAATGATCAAGCATGTTCCAACCATACATAGTATCGAGTTCCTTGCCTATGTACTTGTATTTGTTTCGGCTCACGCCACAGCGGTCGCCCATCAGTGCGCCGAAAGGGTAATAATGGTTCACCTCTTCGATGTTGCCGTTACCGTCCACTACAAGACGGTTGCTGCCAAGATGGTCCTTCACATAAAAATGCATTACTATTCCATTGTCGTCATCCACACTTGCGTAGCCACCATCGAAGAGGATGGCGGAAATGTTGTCATTGTCGTAGACGAGATTTGAACAGTAATAGTATTTGGTCTTAAGACGTTTAGCTATCGGCTTCGCCATACCGACTGTACCAACATTTAAACCTGTCTCAACATTTAAAGAGGTTAAAGAGGTTTCTGGATTATACGGATATACACGAAACTCGGCCTTCTTGTATGTGGAGCGTAGTTTTGTTCCATCTGCCGAATATGTATAGTATATGGTATCGTTGGAGTTTTCTTTAAATAAAACCCTTGATTTCGTACTTATACATTGTGGCAAGTCCAACACATTGTAGTCAATGCTTGTGATTCCCTTATTGCTGTCCGTCAGCATATTGCCATTAGCATCGTATGTATACTCCGTTTCTTCGTCGGCATAGTCGCGGAAATGCATAGCACCTTTGTAGCTGGGGCTTTCTTCCGCAGCATCGTCTATCTTCACCACCTGATTGCCTTTATAGCTGTAGGTAAGGTCATCAATAGTTCCGTAGCTGCCACTGTTGAGCAATCCTTCACGACGGAGCGAGAGGATGTTTCCCATAAGGTCATACTTATAGGAGGTGGAGAAATGGTTGTTGCGCTTGCCGTTTTCGAGATAACCGGCAGCCGTCAGACGCGACATCCCGTCATAACTGATGCGTGTTGGCATACTTTCTATTTTTTAATTAACTGATGGCAAAGGTAAGAATTATCTTTGGACAACAGGGGATTATTCTTATCTAAATAGCAAACCCTTCATAGAAGGATAGTTTTCGAAGGTTACCATTTGGAAGTATTTCATATTTTCGAGGATATGGATAATTCCATTCATCAATAGTTCCATATTTATAATTAGGTCTTCCTTGTGTGTTCGTTAATATTTGCGTTTTATCTAATATGTCTTCAGATGGGCTGTCTCCATATAAAACAATCAGGTTACCGTCTCTATAAACAATACTTAGTTAATTATACATTTAATCGTCTAAAAATCAATGAGTTACATTAAC